>Ga0307963_1003355_pt1:5000-12719 | contig 12719 bp, 19 predicted proteins | sample OrgLakmetagen594_FD_201829 | JGI IMG/M metagenome (GOLD analysis project Ga0307963, IMG submission 201829) | Saline water microbial communities from Organic Lake, Antarctica - #594 | ecosystem: Environmental > Aquatic > Non-marine Saline and Alkaline > Saline | place: Antarctica...
GAGTGATGACGCAGGAAAGGGGTGATGGCGCAGAAAAGGAGCATTGACGCAAAGAAAGAGTGATGACGCAGAAAAGGAGTGATAACGCAGGAAAGGATTGATGATGCAGAAAAAGAGTGATGACGCAGAATAGGAGTGATGACGCAGGAAAGGATTGATGACGCGGAAAAGGAGTGATGACGCAGGAAAGGAGTGATGATGCAGGAAAGGGATGATGACGCAGAAAAGGAGCATTGATGCAGAATAAGAGTGATGACGCAGAAAAGGAGTGATGAAACAGGAAAGGAGTGATGATGCAGAAAAAGAGTGATGACGCAGAAAAGGAGTGATGACACAGGAAAGGAGTGATGATGCAGAAAAGGAGTGATGACGCAGGAAAGGAGTGATGACGCAGGAAAGGGGTGATGACGCAGAAAAGGAGTGATGACGTAGAAAAACAGAGGTCAGGGAACAGGAGAAGAGGCACATTAGGTGAATTTTGAAATCAAGTACAGGAACGTGGCGCTGACGACAAGCACTAACGACAAGCAGTAACGACAAGCAAACTGCTGGCAGACCGAAACTGCAAGTGTCTTGGGTTGGCCAGAGCCGTATATGTGCACCGCATGTGACCGTATGTCTGGAGATGTCTCGGCAATACCATGTATACCACGTATATACATTTGCGTGTATGGTTTTGGCCAACCCTAAGTAAAAGGGTCTTGGCAATCAGCCGGCAGTTCTCTTGAAGGGCTTGCGTGAGTGAGCATATGTGGGGCTGGCTAGAACAAGGGGTATGTACCGATGGATACTATTGACATTCTACCAAATAAGAATTGTGGTACAAAAAACAGCAAGGTGGGCACTCTTTGCAACTTACGCCACTCCATTTGTACCGTTGACCCCCTGTGCCTGTTCCTTGTCCTACATCACTGTTCTACAGCACTGTGATGCAGCAAATGATAACGATGCTTGTTCTACAGCACTGTGATGCAGCAAATGATAACGCGAAACCTGGTGCTTGGTACAGTGAAACGATTAAACGATTACGCGAAAACTGGTGCTTAGTACAGTGAAACGATTAAACGATTACGCGAAAACTGGTGCTTGGTACAGTGAAACGATTAAACGATTACGCAAAAACTGGTGCTTGGTAAAGTGAAACGATTAAACAATTACGCAAAAACTGGTGCTTGGTAAAGTGAAACGATTAAACGATTACGCGGAAACTGGTGCTTGGTAAAGTGAAACGATTAAACGATTACGCGAAAACTGGTGCTTGGTAAAGTGAAACGATATAACGATTACGCGAAGACTGGTGCTTGGTACAGTGGAATGACTAAACGATAACGCAAAATCTGGTGTGTTGGAACAACGAAGTTTTGCACTAAGAAGCGACCTGTGCATTGAAGGACAGGCTGACTCACATGTACACACAGAAACAAGCACACACAAACACTTACATACAAGCACAAGCAAACATTAGCATACACACATACACATTGTTATAAAACACACGTTGCACACACATATATATATATATAACATACACATATATAAAACATACACATTGCACACAGAGACATTCACACTCACCTCTGCACTAAAGCACAGGTCCACACGCGACACCCACAGCGCCGTCTCATCCACAGTTGGGTGGTCTTCTATGTGTGCACATGTTTGTGAGCTAGTTTCGGTGAATGTGTGTGTGTGTGTGTGTGTGTGTGTGTGAATGTGTGTGTGTGTAAATGTGTGTGTGTTTGTGTGTGTGTGCGCGCGCTAATGTGTGCAGGTGTTCATGAGCAGGGGAGCAAGTTGTTGACTGGGTGCGTACCTGTGTGGGTGCAGGCATTGTATTCAAAGGTGGGTTGGTATTGTGTGGGTAGAGGGTGTGTGTCTGTGTGTCCACAAGGGGGTGATTGTCAGTACGTGAGGTGGGTGGGTATCGTGTGGATTGTGGGTTTTGTGCGGAAGGCAGCAAGGCCCAGGGACTTCCGTGGAGATGTGAGTGCTGCTTATTACTGCTTTGGTATAACCAAAACTGTGGCATATAAGTATCTATGCTCAACATGCTCCTTTTATGTTCATGGGTCGCAGCTGATCTTGCAGCTGGCATTTTCCATAACTCTGCAGGCGACAGGCTTTGTAAAGGTGGAGGTATACAGTGTATGTACAGTGTCTGCAGAGAGAGAATGGGTACCAGTGTCTGTACAGACCAGAGAGAACAGGTAACAGTGTCTGCACAGGTAATAGTGTCTGTGCAGAGAGAGAACAGGTAATAGTGTCTGTACAGAGAGAGAACAGGTAATAGTGTCTGTGCAGAGAGAGATTAGGTAACAGTGTCTATACAGAACAGAGAGAACAGGTAACAGTGTCTGCACGGGTGATAGTGTCTGTATAGTGTCTGTACAGGTACCAGTGTCTTTACAGAGGGAGAACAGGTAACAGTGTTTGTACTGGTAACAGTGTCTGTGCAGAGAGAGAACAGGTAACAGTGTACAAATAAAGATATCAAGTGTACAGATAGTGGTATCAAAGCCGAAATTGTTTCGCAAATTGAGTGCTCCTTATTAGTACTGCTGATATGTACGTACGTATTGTACGGATAAACAACGTCACAGTCCACACGACCCCCTCCCTCGCCCCCACGAGAGTTCCCACAACCAGCAAGACACAAACATACACACGCGCACACATACACATACACACATTCCCCCAATACACGCCAAGCAATAGCCAACTATATCCCTATCCCTATCTCAAAGACGCCACACATGCTCGGATGCTCTGTGCAGTCTTACCGGACGCATCGTTGCTAGGCAGAGGCGGCAGGCCTGCAGCAGCCATTGCTCCCTTCTTCACCACGACAGCGTAACGATTCTTTTCGCTGTCATAGTCCACTACCTGCAATTTGCAAAGACAGTGTACGCGCTCTGATGTCCTTGACGATGTCATACTTAAGGGTGGGTAAATAGGGTGTATGACTTTGCCAGCGAGGCTTGGCGAGCCTCAACAAGGCTTGACACTCGCTGGGGAGGCCCTAGCTGGAAATTACGGTAGAAAATTACTTTCTCAAATCTGCACGGATTTAGCCAAATTTTTTCCGCTGCCTCGCACTCGGCGAGTCTTGGCGAGGTCATGACCAACCCTTAGTCATACTCCATAACATTAGGGTTGGCCAGAACCATATATAAACGGTGTAAATACGGTATTTTAGGCAGGGAAATCACAAAACATTAGGGTTGGCCAGAACCGTATATGTACACCGTATATGACCGTATGTGTGGCAATTTCCCTGCCAAAAATACCATATATACATCGTAAATACGTATGCATGTATGGTTGTGGCCAACTCTACAAAACATACGGTCATATTCGATGTAAATATACAATTATGGCCAAACCTACATAACATGCATGCTTTATAATCAGTGTTTGCATTGTGATGTCCTTGAAGGTTGTTGTAATCCACTGTCAGCATAATAATGGAGAAGGCGGTTGCTTGCTGTTTTCGTGCTGTTTTCGTGCATTGCTGTTTCGTGCATTGCTGTTTCCTTGCATTGCTGTTTTTGTGCTGTTTTTGTGCATTGCTGTTTTCATGCATTTATCATTAGGGATTATAATCACCCTACGTGCTCAACAGCCACTGAGTCTTGAGGTGATGCATAATGCAATGTATGATGTATGTCGTGCAAAAGTAAGTTGCTTGCTTGCTGGTTCAGAGATTTGGAAATTGGTGAGGGGTGCGTGGCTGAGCGCACGGCTGTTTCAAAGCACTGGTCCAACACAATTCCAAACATCTAGGCTGCCAGAGTTTGAGCAGAAAAGAGGCGCTGACTTGCATTAATGCGTGCTGGCCGTCAGCAGGGGAGATTTAATGGAGCCAACGGAGCAACAACACTAAATTGATGCCCAAATCAGACAATATATATAATTACATTTAGAACTGTGGATGTCTAAAAGATCGTCCTTGGGTTTTGGCGTACGCGTCGTGCCTGTCCAGGACGGCCACAATCTTGTGCTCCTGACCATTTACACGTTCCAACTTAAAGCTCCACTCTCAGTCCGAAGCGCTGCTTTATCGTGCATGCAGTCACTCATGGTTAGAGAGAAACCATGGTTTTGGTAGTCGGTCACAGCTAGCAAGAATCTCTTTTATCACGGCCACCCACCGTGCATTCTGTCCACTGCTTGGTGCCCTCCGGCCCTGCTAGAGCTGTCTTGGCAGGTGTGGGCGCCACGCCTGTGCAAAACAAACGCCACATACGTTATCATGCGTACGAAACTGATCACCCATTGGAATGCATTCCTTGATCTACATTGCCCTCTGGCCTGCAGGGGTAAGTGCCACGCCTATGTGGCACAGATGCCACAGATGTTTTCATGCACACCAAACCAACCACCCATTGGAATGCATTCCTTGATCTACATTGCCCTCTGGGCCCGCAGGGGCAAGTGCCACGCCTGTGTGGCACAGATGCCACAGAGAATTATCGTGCGTTCAAACTGATCACCCATCACATGGCGTACCAGGCGTTATGGGCACCCCGACCTTCCAGACTTTCTTTTACGCCTCCTTTCTTTCTTTCTTTCTCACCTGGAGATCTCCATTCTCCTCCTTTTCTTTTTTCACCTGACTTTTCCTTTAGCTGTTCTTTTTGATTGCTTTATTCTCTCTTGTCATAGCGTACCAGGCGTTTTCGGCACCCACTGGCATCCCAGCCTGCTCTCAAAGTCGGTGTCGTCAAACACGTCCAGTTTGAACACGGAACACTGGCTCTGTGGGTTGAGCCCCTCCTTCTGAATCAGATGGGGCAGGTCTTGCTGGGCAAACAGCTTCCTCTTTCTGTAGGGCAATTTGTGAGGTTGGCCAACACCATATTTATACTTGCGTACCGGTATATACGGTGTATTAGCATAATATTTACCATGCACACGGTCATATACGGTATACGGTGTATACATGTACGGCTCTGGCCTTCTGTAACGATGGGCAGTGTCGGGGTTGGCTTGCAGGCCCCAATGAAGGGCATAATGCAATGGATTGGGAGGTAGAATGCAAACTTGCGATGGAAGAATATTGGTCTGGTATGATTCAATTAACCTTATCAATGATGTTGGGGCAGACAGGTATCAGTGTAAGCACACGCATTTACATAAGAGTGATTGCAAGGCAGAGGGATTAATACGGGCGAATGAGCCCAGGTGTTCATATTTACGTGTTTGTGCATGCTTGTGCGTTTGCGTGTGTCTGGTCGTGCGTACAAGTGCATGTCTGTGTGAGTGTGTATGTAGGTGCGTGCTTACAAGTGTGGGTCTGGGGGTTTTAAAGCTGATGTGTTCGCACGCGCATGTGAGTATGTTTGATGCCTGCATGAAGTGCACAAGAGCAAATGTTTCTCTCTACCTTTGTATCTGCAGCCTGCGAGGGGTGTCCCCCGGCTTTGTCTCAAAAGGTGCCATGACTTTTGGCATGAGGTGCATGTCAGGCATTTCGTCATCCACCCCTCCCTCCAGGAGGTGGGCCTGCACCGTGCAAGAGGAATAGCGTGTGAATGACCATCCTTGAACAACGTGTAAATGTACTGCACATGTCTGTGTGCACAGTGCATACCTCTCCTTCATGCTGACCGAAGTGTTGGGAGTGCTCCGGTGATGATGGCGTGTTGGCTCTCCCTCCAAATCGAGCTGTAGTGACAAGAGTGTTTGTATCTTTGTCAATAAAGGGTCATCAAAGTCTTTGAGGGATGTGTACCAAACAGCCAGACTTCGAGCTCTATCGAAGGGCTGCTGGTCTGTATCAGTGCACATGCCTTTGGGTTTGGGCTGGTGCACTCGCTCAGCCATTTAAGGTTTGGGTTCCTACTCAGGCGTCACACATGTTTGACTAGAACATTGAATCCTGTAGCTTGATTATATAAATTTACCGAAACAAGAATTCGGTCGTTATAAGTTTGAATGTGCTCGACGTATTTAGTAGAGATGGTTTGAAATATAAATAGATGAATCCATGAAGCGGATCCACCTGCTGTTGTCCAATTTGTTTATCTTCCTAGCAGCCTGGGTGGGCGCGTCCTCCCAGCTGGATGAGACTGGCGGGGCAGGCAGACTGGCCATTCTGTGGGTGGGTGTTTGCCTTGGAGCAGGTGGTCAGCACATTTTGCTTGCACGGGCATGCACAACCTCGCTTGCACGTCGACCGTCGGGTGCAGGCTCCCATCCTGGCTTTAGCAGCTTTGGGGTGCTATCTGCTTGTGCGTCTGGCATACGGGGTCCTGACATTCTCCAGCTACCCAGAGGAGACGGAGCGCCTACATCTAGTGAGTTTTGTTCAGCAGTAGCAGGAGGACCTGTCGTGTAATGACGTGCTTTCCCAGTAAGGCTCAGTTACCCCTGTCAGTTGAGTCACTGACGTTGTCCGAGCTGGATGCACTGAATGGTAAAAGGCTGTCACAAATCTGGCAGCATTAATTAAACCCTGAATTTAGCTGGGAGTGCGTGCCTTGACTTATTGTCTAGCAATTGCTATGTATAGCTGTGAAGCTTGAGTTTGAACCCAATAGGCTCAGTTTACTACTAGTTGAGCCGTTGACGTTGTCCGACCTGGATACACCAATAGGCATCGCTATACCTATAGTTCTCATTGTTTTGGCTACAGTTCCTCCATTCAGCCTCATAGTTTAGGGGTTAGGGCCATAGTTTTAGGGTTTAGGGTTAGGGTTAGGATTAGAGTTAGGAATAGGGTTAGGGTTAGGATAAGGGGGTTAGGGGACCTATATTATGAGGTTGGATTTGAAACTATAGGAACTGTAACACAAAACTATGAGAACTGTAGTTTTGGCGACTACTTCTCGGATGCACTGAATGGTAAAGGACTGTCACAAATCTGGCAGCATTAATTCACCCCTGAGGTTGGTTGAAAGTGCGTGGCTTGGCTGAGCAATTTTTAAGGATGGCTGTGAAGCTTGAGTTTAAACCCGATAAGGCTCAGTTTACTATCAGTTGAGTCACTGCTGTTGTCCGACCTGGATGCATTGAATGGTAAAAAGCTGTCACAAATCTAGCAGCATTAAATTACTCCTTTGTTGGTTGGGAGTGCGTGGCTTATGTGTCTACCAATTTCCAAGTATAGCTGTGAAGCTTGAGTTTGTACCCATTTCCGTCGATGGCCTTGGCTTGAACTCGTTTTGATTGCCTGCAATTTTGGGGACCAAATCTTTTGCATCCTACCGATCAGAATTCAAACCCAGGAGCACAATCAACAGAAACACTTTAAGAGCGGCTGATTTCGCTCCTGAAATATTTACTTCATTCTTTATAAGTCCTGAGCTCTACCATTGGTTCTTGCTCAGCAGCAAACATAATTGCAGACGCGCAGCAAATTAAAGCATGACCCTCACCAGTTGCAGCTTGCACCAGTCAAATGATTGGTTACAAGGAAACAGAGTATGATATATTTAATTGGTTGTAAGCAAAGTTAAAGATCGGTTTAGAAGTTCATATTTTAATGAGCCAAGGGGAAATTCAAAGGAGGACAGGTATTTTCAGGGATGGGTCATACGGACTTATGAGACGTCCCATACGGTATAATACGCTATTAATACGCAATACGCGTATAATACGAAAACGTATTTATGCTATTTTGGGGGGTACCCTGGGCTTGCACCAACCACCCTCCAACCACCACAAATTGTCCCCCCAGCCTCCAGAACATTATAATGCCTCCTGGTAAAGACCCTG
>Ga0307963_1003358_pt1 | contig 12715 bp, 13 predicted proteins | sample OrgLakmetagen594_FD_201829 | JGI IMG/M metagenome (GOLD analysis project Ga0307963, IMG submission 201829) | Saline water microbial communities from Organic Lake, Antarctica - #594 | ecosystem: Environmental > Aquatic > Non-marine Saline and Alkaline > Saline | place: Antarctica: Organic Lake...
GATGTGCATACGGAAAGAATATATGCTGGTATGTGAGTGGGGGGAAGAGGGGGCCTTGAGTGTGTTTGTTTAAGTGGGTGCTTGAGCTGCTGTATGTTGGTGTGTGTGCGTGCGCGTGTGTGTGCATTTTGAGTGCGTGCATACACACATTTGGGTGTGGGAATGTGGTGCAAGTTTGTGGGGGACATTCATGAAGCTGATAAACACATGCATGCACGTACACAAACACACGTGGACGTACACAAACACACGTGGACGTACACAAACACACGTGGACGTACACAAACACACGTGCACGTACACAAACACACGTGGACGTAATCAAACACACGTGCACGTACACAAAGACACGTGGATGTACAGAGGCACATTATGCATGCACGCGCAGGCCACCCTTCATTCCACTCTGGAGTTGATGTCGTCAGAGCGTGCACGTCAGATTGCACTTGCCACTCCCACAGCCGCCCCACAAAGTGCCTTTGACGTGAGTTTCGTGCTTGTGGCTGTAGCAGTGCGTGTGTGGGTGGCACCATCTACATCAGTCACACATGGAAGCCTTGCAAGGATTTGGGTCTCAGTTCTCAAAGGGTTAACAAGCTTGCCTCCAAGCTCCATATGCATTCTGTCAACTAGCAGTGCGTGGCTAAACCAAAGTTTAAACCACAAAGTCTAAACCAAAAATAAACCAAAATCTTAGTCGAAGTCTAAACCAAAAGTCAGTTCAGACTGCCATGTACATCACTGTCACACGCCCTAGCTGTCACACGCCCTAGCTGTCACACGCCCTAGCTGTCACACGCCCTAGCTGTCACTCGCCCTAGCTGTCACACGCCACTGTCACACGCCCTAGCTGTCACACACGTCATTGTCACACGCCCTAGCTGTCATACGCCCTAGCTATCACACGCCACTGTCGCACGCCACTGTCACACGCCACGTCACTCGCCACCGCCACACGCCCTAGCTGTCACACACGTCATTGTCACACGCCCTAGCTGTCACATGCCACTGTCACATGCCGCTGTCACACGCCACGTCACACGCCACTGCCACATGCCCTAGCTGTCACACGTCCTAGCTGTCACACGCCCTAGCTGTCACACGCCACTGTCGCACGCCACGTCATTGTCACACGCCCTAGCTGCAGCGTATTGTTCACTGCCGCAGCTTTGAGTGCGGCAGGTCATTGATTGAAGTTTTATAGAATTGGGGTGACACCTGTTTTATAAAGCCCAAGTGTTAGAAGATCGTGTGTCACGTCCTCCTCTGCTGTGTGTGCGCATTATAATAACTTGCGCATTAATCTGACTAGTGCCTATGTTGAACGCGACATCACTGCTTCACCGCTGTTCTCTCTTTGCACTCAAAAGCTGTGTGTGCATGTGTTTGTGTGAGCGTGTGTGTGTATTTTTGTGAGCGTGTGCATGCACTTGTGTGAGCATGTGCATGCATTTGTGCGTGCGTGTGCATGCATTTGTGCGTGTGTGTGCACCCAACACACACTGTATGATCTGCTGCTGCCACCACCGATGGTGCCTTGTGCTTATGCCGAGACTGACACCACTGATGTTGCTTTGCACTCATGCAAACTGATACTGACACCACCGATGTTGCTTTGTGCTTATGCAAATTGAGACTGACACCACCAATGTTGCTTTGTGCTTATGATGAGACTAACACCACCGATGTTGCTATGCACTTATGTAAATTGAGACTGATACCACTGATGTTGCTTTGCACTAATGCAAATTGAGACTAACACCACTGATGTTGCTTTGCACTTATGTATTATGTATATTGAGACTGACACACCGATGTTGCTTTGCACTTATGCAAATTGAGACTGACACCACCGATGTTGCTTTGCACTTATGTAAATTGAGACTGATACCACTGATGTTGCTTTGCACTTATGTATATTGAGACTGACACCATCAAATTTGCTTTGTGCTTATGTATTTTGAGACTTGCACCACCATCTTGTCCGCTCTCCCTCATGCTCTGCTTGTCCTCACGTCATTTATAGGGTTGACCAGAACCATACATGTATAGGTATATACGGTGTACATACGGTATTTTTAGCAGGGAAGTTACCATACATTTGGTCACATATACGGTGCAGATATACGGTTCTGGCCAACCCTAGTCATTTACGTCATTGGTGTGGTCGCAATACACCACAGAACTACTATTGACATTACCAGCACTGCTTTGCACCTATATATACTGAGACTGACGCTACCTACTTGTCTGCTCACCCTCCTGTTCTACTTATCCTCACGTTATGTACAATTTACATTCTAAGGTGTTTTGCAACGCGCCGCAGGACCTACTGCCACCACCACCACCTCCACCGCCATTGGCCCCCCTGCGAGATGACATCTGGACAGCGCCTGCGCGCAAGAGTAACCACCAATCCACGCTTTCAGGTGTGTAGAAATGTATGCGGGTGCAGGTGCGGGTGAGTCGGCATGTGTGTGTGTGTGGGGAAATGTGGGTGAATGGGTGTGTGGGCGAGGTTGATGTGAGTGGATAGCTGCATCCAAATCGTAAGTACACAAACACATGGCCCATGGATGTCATCACACGAGCTCCTATGCATTGAGGAAACTGTGTGTGCGTGCATGCGTGAAATATGCATTGAGGGAACTTTGTGTGCGTGCATGCGTGAAATAAGTATTGAGGGAGTTTTGTGTGCTTGCATGCGTGAAATAAGGTTTGAGGGAGCTTTGTGTGCTTGCACGCGTGAAATAAGCATTGAGAGAGTTTTGTGTGCTTGCATGTGTGAAATGGGAAGCCGGACAAAGCTCCCAGCTACGTGCATTGCCGTTTTGCGAGCCCGCAGAGGCAGCCAGGTAAAGAATTGTGTGTTACAGTTGGAGAGAAGAAGAACAGGGCACCAAGTTAGAAGAGGAGGAAAGGAGTATGCTGGCACTGACTGTGCTCCTTTGTACGGGAAGTGCCTGTGAATTCTGAGGCTCAGAAGTTGTGCTGTGTCCTGACGACCTTGGAGTGATGCTGCGGTGCTGTGTGCGCAGCGCGAAGCTGTGCCAGGGTCGCTTACGAGTTGCTTTAGGCCCCTGAAGCTGAGCTGCGTTGCTCATACTATAAATTATGGTATGAGCAACGCAGCTCAGCTTTATAGTCTATAGCTTTATAGTCTATAATGTGTTGGCAGCGTTTAGCCTCTGTAGCTGCGCTGTGTTGCTGATGACTTCAACGTGTCAGATGACTTCAGCGTGTCAGATGACTTCGACTGCAGCTTTTGGCCTCTGTAGCTGCGCTGTGTTGCTGATGACTTCAACGTGATGGATGACTTCAGCGTACTTCAACGTGTCGGATGACTTCAGCGTGTTGGATGACTTTGGCTGCAGCATGTAGCCTTTGTAGCTGAGCTGTGTTGCTGATGACTTCTACGTGACGGATGAATTCAGCGTACTTCAACGTGTCAGATGACTTCAGCGTGTTGGATGACTTTGGCTGCAGCGTGTAGCCTCTGTAGCTGCGCTGTGTTGCTGATGACTTCAACGTGACAGATGACTTTAGCGTACTTCAACGTGTCGGATGACTTCAGCGTGTTGGATGACTTCAGCGTGTTGGATGACTTTGGCTGCAGCGTGTAGCCTTTGTAGCTGCGATGTGTTGCTGATGACTTCAACGTGACGGATTACTTCAGCGTACTTCATCGTGTCGGATGACTTCAGCGTGTTGGATGACTTCAGCTGCAGCGTGTAGCCTCTGTAGCTGAGCTGTGTTGCTGATGACTTCAACGTAACGGATAACTTCAGCGTACTTCAACGTGTCGGATGACTTCAGCGTGTTGGATGACTTCGGCTGCAGCGTGTAGCCTTTGTAGCTGCGCTGTGTTGCTGATGACTTCAACGTGAAGGATGAATACAGCGTACTTCAACGTGTCGGATGACTTCAGCGTGTTGGATGAGTTCGACTGCAGCTTTTGGCCTGTGTAGCTGCGATGTGTTGCTGGTGATTTCAACGTGTCAGATGACTTCAACGTGTTGGATGACTTTGGCTGCAGCGTGTAGCCTCTGTAGCTGAGCTGTGTTGCTGAGTTGCTGATGACTGGAACGTGTCAGATGAATTCAGCGTACTTCAACGTGTCAGATGACTTCAACGTGTTGGATGACTTTGGCTGCAGCGTGTAGCCTCTGTAGCTGCTATGTGTTGCTGATGACTTCTACGTGATGGATGAATTCAGCGTACTTTAACTTGTGGATGACTTCAGCGTGTTGGATGACTTTGGCTGCAGCGTATAGCCTCTGTAGCTGAGCTGTGTTGCTGATGATTTAAACGTGTCGGATGACTTCAGCGTACTTCAAAAGCGCCTCCTTTGAGATTGCTAGATCCTGAGAGTGAGTGCCGGTCTTAAATTGTTGTGTGCTTGTGTGTCTGTAAAGCTGCTGGGCACTGCATGCAGCTGCCTGTGCGTGTTTGTCCATCCTTCTCTTGGATGCAGGCAGCAGTGTCCTTTCCAAGGCAGGCTCTTCTTTTCCAGGGTGTACGTGCGTTTGATGCTGCGCAGGCAGCACGCTTGAGAATCGATGTTCCCAACGTGGGCTTGACTTGCGGTCTAACCTGGAAAAAGATGTTTGGAAGAAGGTGCGCCTCCATGCCTGTAAATGATTGTGTTTGTGTGTGTGAATGTCCTGGTGCGTGTCTGTGTGCACTTGCACGTGAACACGTGCGTGTGTGTGCGTTTGTGTGTGTGTGCATGTGTGTGTACACTTGCACGTCAACGCGTGCATGTGTGTGCATGTTTGTGCAGTGTGCATGTGTGTGCTCGTGAGCATTCGTGCGAACATGCATGGAACAAGGTGTACCTCCAAGTCGGTGAATGTGTTTGTGTGTGTGTGAATGCTCAGGTACGTGTGCCTGCGTGCCTGTGTGTGTGCACGTGCGAGTGTGTGCGCGTGCGAGTGTGTGTGCACGTGCGAGTGTGTGTGCACGTGCCTGTGTGTGTGCACGTGCGAGTGTGTGCGCAAGCTTGTGAACATAAGTGCGTACATGCATGCAAGGTGGGTTACTTGGGTTACAAGGATGGCCTACAGCCCGAGACTCTGGCTGATGGCAATTGGCTGGTGAAACAAAATCAACCAGTGTCAAAATTTGAAACTAAATCTGACACAAGTGCGTACATGCATGCAAGTTGACACAGTGGGCAGTAATCACAGTTTGCCCCTCTATGGAAAACATTTTGTCTAGTAGACAGCCGAGACAATCCAGGTCACATATATGCCATGTCACATGCGTAGGGTTGGCCAGAACCGTATATGTACACCGTATATGACCGTATATTTGGTGATTTTCCTGCCTAAATACCGTATATACACCGTATATACATATAAATGGCTCTGGCCGACCCTGCATATGCGGCATATGACCGGCACCCCCCTCCTTTTTGCTAGAACAGAAGTACGGCTCAGCGCAAAGTTTCTCACACACAGCGCAAAGTTTCTCACTCACAGCGCAAAGTTTCACACACAGCGCAAAGTTTCTCACACACAGCGCAAAGTTTCTCACACACAACGCAAAGTTTCTCACACACAGCGCAAAGTTTCACACGCAGCACAACTTGTGTGTATCACCCGATTCTCGCTTCCCTGCAAGAGCTCACATGAATGGAAGCAGGCCTCTGAAGTAGATAATTTGGTGGGCTGACCTCGGTCTCTGGTCCTGGCTCGCTCAGTCTGTCTGTCAGAGCAGTACACACACATACACACACACACACAAGACGGGCTCATACACGACATATAACATCTTAAACCACTCAGTTTGAGCTCTGTGATCACTCAGTTTCCAAGGACACGTGACGTCTCACTTACAGCATACAACTTTTCACATGTTTTTCTCGGTTTGTGCTCCGTAATCATACAGGTATTGCCGTACAGCGTGCTGCATCCTAACACTGCAGTGCATGCCTCTTACTCACGCAATATTTCACGCTCATGTGTATACAGGTACTGTCAGCGCAGCATGCACAGCGTGCTGCATCCTAACACTGCAGTGTCTGCCTCTTACTCACGCAATATTTCACGCTTATGTGTATACAGGTACTGTCAGCGCAGCACGCACAGCGTGCTGCATCCTGACACTGCAGTGTCTGCCTCTTTCTCATGCAATATTTCACGCTTATGTGTATACAGGTACTGTCAGCGCAGCATGCACAGCGTGCTGCATCCTAACACTGCAGTGCATGCCTCTTACGCAATATTTCACGTTCATGTGTATACAGGTACTGTCAGCGCAGCACGCACAGCGTGCTGCATCCTAACACTGCAGTGCATGCCTCTTACTCACGCAATACTTCACGCTTATGTGTATACAGGTACTGTCGGCGCAGCACGCACAGCGTGCTGCATCCTGACTGCAGTGCATGCCTCTTACTCACACAATATTTCACGCTTATGTGTATACAGGTACTGTCAGCGCAGCACGCACAGCGTGCTGTATCCTAACACTGCAGTGTATGCCTCTTACTCACGCATCCTGCTGTGCTTGTGTTGCTTGTGTTTATGCAGGCGCTGTCTGAGCTGATGAAGCGAAGGCATCTCCAGAACACCAAAATTGAACATGAAATAAAAGAAAGCGAGATCAGTGGCGCGCGCAGAGGTGCGTGCATTGTGTTGCATCAAAATCTAGGAATGCATTTAAAATGAAATGCCGTATGTGGCTTACTTTGAGGGGAAAGAGGGAAATTAGCAGGGCATGATTCTATATTGACGTAACAACATGATTTGGTTATACTGACGTTTATACAAAACAGGCAAGGTGAAGGTTGCCGGGTATGTGTAAACGTGCTCTGCCTTCACACACACACACACACACACACACACACACACACACACACACACACACACACACACACACACACACACACACACACAAACACACACACACACATGCACATGCACATGCACACAAACAGACATGCACACAAACACACACATACACGCACATTCACATGCACATGCACACAAACACACATACACACACATTCACACACAACACACACATTATATCTTTTTCCCTCTCCCTCTCCTTACTCTTCCATTCACGCATACAAGCAAGCACAAACACGCGCACTCGCACGTATTAACGTGCACACAGGTACACACATCCAAAAAACTACACGCATGCATCTTTGCATGTGCTTGCATGTGTGTGTGTGTTTGTGTGTGATCAGGCGAAACAGCATCAAAGAAGCTTGCATGTGTGTGTGTGATCAGACAAGGACACTGTTTGCATGTGTGTGTGTGTGTGTGTGTGTGTGATCAGACAAGGACACTGTTTGCATGTGTGTGTGTATGTGCAGGCAAGGACAGCATCAAGAAGTTCAAGGAGCTCCAGGTTGAGAAGCAAGCGCTGCTTAAACAGATCCAACAGATGCAGACTCAAGCCCTGAGAAGGCAATGGGAGCTGCAGGAAATAGCAGAGCAGCGGCCAGAGGTGTGTTTGTGTGTGTGAAGTGTGCATGTGTGTGTATGTAGATGTGTGCAGAGCGGTGGCCACAGAGGTGTGTGTTTGTGAAGTGTGTTCGTGTTTGTATAGATGTGTGCAGAGCGGTGGCTACAGAGGTGTGTGTGTGTGTGTGAAGTGTGTGCGTGTGCATGTAGATGTGTGCAGAGCAGTGGCCACAGAGTTGTATGTGTGTGAAGTGTGTGCGTGTGTGTATAGATGTGTGCAGAGCGGTGGCCACAGAGGTGTGTGTATGTGTGTGAAGTGTGTATGTATGTGTGTAGATGTGTGCAGAGCGGTGGCCACAGAGGTGTGTGTATGTGTAGCGTGTGTGTGTGTGTGTATGTAGACGTGTGCAGAGCAGCAGCCAGAGGTGTGTGTGTGTGTGTGAAGCGTGTGTGTATGTGTGTAGATGTGTTCAGTGCGGTGGCCACAGAGGTGTGTGTATGAGTAGGCGTGTGCATATGCTTTTGTTCTGTTTTATAGTTGGCACTGATTAAGGGGGGGGAGGGGCTGATGGCTGTATTGGAAGACTTGCACATGCACACGCAAGCACGCGAGTACTTTCAGCTGCCCCATTCACACTCATATAAACACACACATGTGCTTGATACATGCAGATGCCCCATTCACACTCATTCAAACACGCACACACGTGCTTAGTGCTTGCAGATACCCCATGCACACTCATTCAAACGCACACACGTGCTTTTTGCTTGCAGATACCCCATGCACACTCATTCAAATACGCACACACGTGCTTTTTTCTCGCAGATGCCCCATGCACACTCATTCAAATACGCACACACGTGCTTATTGCTTGCAGATGCCCCATGCACACTCAATCAAACACGCACGCACGTGCTTAGTGCTTGCAGATGCCCCATGCACACTCATTCAAACACGCACACACGTGCTTAGTGCTTGCAGATACCCCATGCACACTCATTCAAACACGCACACACGTGCTTATTGCTTGCAGATGCCCCATGCACACTCATTCAAACACGCACACACGTGCTTAGTGCTTGCAGATACCCATGCACACTCATTCAAACACGCACACACGTGCTTATTGCTTGCAGATGCCCCATGCACACTCATTCAAACACGCACACTTGTGCTTAGTGTTTGTAGATACCCCATGCACACTCATTCAAACACACACACACACGTGCTTTTTGCTTGCAGATACCCCATGCACACTCATTTAAACACGCACACACATACACACACGTGCTTCCGTCTTTCTACGCAGCTCAAAGAAAATGACAGACAAGAACTTGAACACATGCTGCTGGGCATCAGAGTTAATAAGTGAGTGTTAAAATAAGTGTATGCGAATTGATCATCCATTTAATTGCTAAGGCAATTGAACACATGCTGCTGGGCATCAGAGTTAACAAGTAGGTGTTAAATAAGTCTATGCGAATTGATCATTCATATAATTACTAAGGCATTTGAACACATGCTGCTGGGCATCAGAGTTAACAAGTGAGTGTTAGAATAAGTCTATGCGAATTGATCGTCCATTTAATTACTAAGGCAATTGAACACATGCTGCTGGGCATCAGAGTTAACAAGTAAGTGTGGAAAGGAGCAGGGATTGCAGAAGAAAGAGTTGGACAATAAGGAGTGTAGAACAGAATGTGTGTAAGACAAAAAACAAATGGTCGTACAGGCAGAAACAATTTTCCCGCATTGACCTCAAGATGGGAAAGTGCGTCTTTGAATCAAACGTCTTGAAGCATGCTGGTGCTGAATTGGCCTACGAAGTATATGAACATGAGACAATATAATCATAAGAACATGCGACAATATAATTATGTAAGCATGAGACATTATAATCATATGAACATGAGACGATATAATTTAATGAACATGAGACAATATAATCATATGAACATGCGACAATATAATTATATAAGCATGAGACAATATAGTCATATGAACATGTGACAATATAATTATATAAGCATGAGACGATATAATTCAATGAACATGAGACAATATCAGAGGGGGCTGACGGAGGAAATGCCTGAGAATGCTCAGTTCTGCATTCAGAAGGCAGCCACTTACAGCCACTTCATCCGATCGACACCATTTTAGTACCAAAGTGTAGCTGGCATTGAGAGCTACCCGAGCATGTGCCCAATTTTATGTGGGTCGCTTTGCATGCTGAGACAGACTGGATTAAGCACACAGGGTGAATGTACACCCTAATGTGGTGATTTCCATGGGAAAATGGCTCAAATCCTCATAAAACACCAAGCACTCGGCTGTTTTCTCATTTTTGTTGCAATGATATTCTTTTCCAATAAGAAATCTATACCATGAACGATATTTCAGATTGGTTTAGTGGGTGAATTGGTATGAATAATTTGTGGTAAAAAATGGCCTGCACGCCACAGCAAATTAAGCACACGCCCCAAAATTGGCAAGCTCCAAATTTTGCATCTATGGACAGTTGGATTCATACTATGTAAAATGTGGAGCTTGCCAATTTGGGGGCCTATAAGCCAAAGAGCATATAAAGACTTGCCCATTTTGGGCCTCAGTTAGCCAGCCCCCTCTGAGACAATATTATAAGTCTGAGTAAGAAGCGTGTGGCCTTGTACGTGTGGCTCAATCCTACCGAGGCATGTAGGCTAAGAGTCTTCAGCAGAATGTACCGTACATATCATTAACGACAATGAATCCAGGGAGCAGGAGGTATAACCAAGCACTGTAGCGCTCCTCTCTGTCATTGATTGCACAAAAAAGGGAACCAGGGCAAACGTGACACTGGGGTAACCCGACCAACAAGCATTAGTCTTTGTTCATGCGAGAAGAGGTGCCCTAACAGAATGAAAAAACAGCAGAAAAAACAGTGGTGCCCTAGACCTGTATTTCCTCCTGTTTCTTTTCTTTTGCAAGATGGTGAAGCAGCGACAGAGAATCATACAGCGGGGCAGCGTGAGCCAGAGAGGTGTAGTGCATTATCAAAAACACTTGACGCCACTCCTTATTGAGGCGGATAACTCTCAGTCCTAGAGGTGCAATGCACTCCTCTTATAAACAAATAACGCCGACCCTCATTGAAGGGGATAGCTCTCAGTCCTAGAGGTGCAATGCACTCCTCTGATAAACAATTAATGCCGCCCCTCATTGAAGCGAATAACTCAGTCCTAGAGGTGCAATGCACTCCTCTGATAAACAAATAACGCCGACCCTCATTGAAGGGGATAGCTCTCAGTCCTGGAGGTGCAATGCACTCCTCTTATAAACAATTAACGCCGCCCCTCATTGAAGCGAATAACTCAGTCCTAGAGGTGCAATGCACTCCTCTTATAAACAATTAACGCCGCCCCTCATTGAAGCGAATAACTCGGTCCTAGAGGTGCAATGCACTTTTCTTAAAAACCATTAACGCCGCCCCTCATTGAAGCAAATAACTCAGTCCTAGAGGTGCAATGCACTCCTCTTATAAACAATTAACGCCGCCCCTCATTGAAGCGAATAACTCAGTCCTAGAGGTGCAATGCACTCCTCTTATAAACAATTAACGCCGCCCCTCATTGACGCGAATAATTCTCAGTTCTGGCCCTAGCGCTCCTCGCCAAAGCAATTTTCACGCTGCAGCAAGTCAGGGTGCAAACTCATACTCACACGAGAAGGGTTAGCCAGAACCGTATAGTACACCACACCGTCTATGACCGTACGTATGGTAATTTCCCTGCTATAATTACCGTGCTTATACTGTATGTACGTATGTATGGTTCTGGCCAACCCTACACACAAGCCATAGCCTCAGACCTTCGTAACACACACGGCAGCTATGAAAGGAAACGTTTTTGCTTGACCGATGGTTGGCATATATAAGTAGGGACGCCAAACTAGTGCTCATGTGAACTACCGTACAGACTTTATATCACCGCGCAAAAATATCGTTTTTTGCCCTGCGGGGTGACTGCGCGCACGAAAAATATCTATTTATTTTGGGGGTGCGGGATTGAAACACGGGGATTTTTGGCGTATTTTGGAGCCTGTCAGGCAAAAATCCCTGTGCGGGGTTGGTGTAAATTAAATATTTCTAAGGTGCGGGGTTGATGCGGGAGTGTGAAACTAAAATGTTTTTTTGGGGCTGCGGACTGAACCCAAGTCTGTACGGTAACCTATTTATAGAGTTGGCCATAGCCATATATACAGTACCGTGTATGTACAGTAATTTTGGCAGAGAGTCACCAAATATACGATCTTATACGGTGAGTACATATCGGTTCTGGCCAGCCCTACTGGATCAGGTTGCAAGCGTTGACCCGCCCACCCTGCAAAGGAGGAAAGAGAGGGAAATCCTCGCTTAAAAAGTCAGCTTGCGTTGAGGCAGGGCTCTGGGTTACAACGCGTGTGTGTGTGTGTGTGTGTGTGTGTGTGCGTGTGTGTGTGTGTCCTGGGTCCACTGCAGAAAAGAGGAGCCTTGTGATCATCGGATTCCTGCGTGGAGCTCTGCCACAGGAAATGAGTATATAGCAAAACGTAGGTCATTTCAACTGATCGATTCTCAGCCGGCCTCCCCTCTCTGGTCACAGAGCCTTGAGGCGCACAAACAGCTTGCGTGGTGCTCTATGATAGCGGCACTGCACGTGCCATATAGAGCGCAATTACCGGGGGGGGGGTATATGAGCTAATATCTTTGCGTGGGCATGCCTGCTTTGAGCTGCATACAGCCCCCTCAAGTTCTCCCCCTTATCCTTCCTTTGTGGCTACCTAGTTCTAGGCTGCATCTGCACCCTCAAAAAACGAGCCTGTCTTCTGCCTTGGGTGTGCTTCAGAAACGCACTAGCCTACCTTTATGCATCCTCCGAAAACGAACATGCTCTTCCATTAGCACCACGGGTATTTTAAAAAGCAGCACTTGCTGCAAAAACGCAGCACTCGCTGCGATGTACGTTGACGTGCATGCAATGCTTTGAGAAGGCAATTGAGGTCACACATTGGATTGTACAGTCTTGACGCGTCCTCATTTATTTCTGAGCTCACTTCCCGCATTTCACTCCCCTTACCTTCAGCTCACTTCCTCCCCTTCCCGCACTTCACCCCCCTTCCCTTCAGCTCCCTTCCAACTCCCCTTCCCTTCAGCTCCCTGTTAACTCCCCTTCCTCCCCTTCCTCCCCTTCCCGCATTTCACTCCCCTTCCCTTCAGCTCACTTCCTCCCCTTCCCGAATTCACCCCCCTTCCCTTTAGCTCCCTTCCAATTCCCCT
>Ga0307963_1003359_pt1 | contig 12712 bp, 13 predicted proteins | sample OrgLakmetagen594_FD_201829 | JGI IMG/M metagenome (GOLD analysis project Ga0307963, IMG submission 201829) | Saline water microbial communities from Organic Lake, Antarctica - #594 | ecosystem: Environmental > Aquatic > Non-marine Saline and Alkaline > Saline | place: Antarctica: Organic Lake...
CCAAGGAATAAAAAGAATGGAGAAGGGAAGCAGAAACTGGAGAAAAGCAGAAAGTGAGAACATCTCACTTTATGCTACACTTCAAGAACCTGAGTTCAGGTGTTTCACACTGAACTCATAAGTTTGTGACCGTGTCGGAAGTGTGTATGGTGTCCGAACCAAACCTTAGTTTCACAGCTTTTTCCCCCTGGTACCAATTGGTTGCCTGTGTGTCTGCGAATACATTTGTGTTTTGCATGCAATAAAAAAATCAGCAAGGGCGCTCTCAGAAGCATGACTTCACATCCGTGCCTGCGTGCAGTTTCGAAAATGTCTCCAAAATGTGTGCTTGTAGAAAATATGCCTACTATGTGCGCCCCCTGGTGCACAGGTCTTGCGTTGGCTTAAGATCAAGGTTGATTCTGCACCATTATGAGTAGTGAGTATGAGTATTATTTTATGAGTACGAGTATGGGTACGAGTATGAGTAGTTTTGGCCAGAACAGTGTACTTGAAGCTCTCCCTGCCAAAACGTTGGCAAAGCTTCCATTTGTATAGCGCGCCTGTGCACACAGCTCTGGCCAACCTTGATTGTGTATTCTTAATTATTAATTCTTACATAGCAACCTGTGCAGGGACGAAAGCTCAACAACTCGTTTTTTTAGTTACTTGTTTAAGGATTCTTTGTGGTTGCCTTTCTTGCACTGTGTCTAAAACATGCGTTGTGTTTGCCTTTCTTGCACTGTGTTTAAAACATGCTTTGTGTTTGCCTTTCTTGCACTGTGTCTGAAACATGCTTTGTGGTTGCCTTTCTTGCACTGTGTCTAATACATGCTTTGTATCTGCCCTTGTTGCACTGTATTAAAACATGCTTTGTGTCTGCCTTTCTCTGCACTGTGTCTAAAACATGCTTTGTGCCTGCCTTTCTTGCACTGTGTCTAAAACATGCTTTGTATCTGCCTTTCTCTGCACCGTGTCCGAAACATGCTTTGTGCCTGCCTTTCTTACACTGTGTCTAAAACATGCTTTGTGGTTGCCTTTCTTGCACTGTGTCTAGTACATGCTTTGTATCTGCCTTTCTCTGCACTGTGTCTAAAACATGCTTTGTGCCTGCCTTTCTTGCACTGTGTCTAAAACATGCTTTGTGATTGCCTTTCTTGCACTGTGTTTAAAACATGCTTTGTGTCTGCCTTTCTTGCACTGTGTCTAAAACATGCTTTGTGTTTGCCTTTCTTGCACTGTGTTTATAACATGCTTTGTGATTGCCTTTCTTGCACTGTGTCTAAAACATGCTTTGTGACTGCCTTTCTTGCACTGTGTCTAAAACATGCTTTGTGATTGCCTTTCTTGCACTGTGTCTAAAACATGCTTTGTGTTTGCCTTTCTTGCACTGTGTCTAAAACATGCTTTGTGTTTGCCTTTCTTGCACTGTGTCTAAAACATGCTTTGTGTTTGCCTTTCTTGCACTGTGTCTATAACATGCTTTGCGTTTGCCTTTCTCTGCACCGTGTCCGAAACATGCTTTATGTTGCCTTTATCTGCATTGTGCCCGAAACATGCTTTGCGTTTGCCTTTCTCTGCACCGTGTCCGAAATATGCTTCGTGTTGCCTTTCTCTTGCACTGATCAGGTGAACAGCAGCCTGCGCAGCGCAGTAACCAAGACGCAGCAGCTCATCCCTCCCGGCTCCAACTTCATGCTTGTAAATGGCCTGTCTGTTGACATTGATGACTTTGACTTGTACGGTGAGATTCAGGGACTCGTAGCTTGTGTGTGGCCTGTCCGTTGGCTTTGACAACTTGACTTGCAAGGTGGGAGCCAAGGACCAGGAGAATATGAAGAATTTCTGTTGAATTTGACAACTGGACTTGCAAGGTGGGAGTCAGAGATGAGGAGATTGTGAGAAATCCGTCGGTTGACTTTGACAACTGGACTTGTAAGGTGGGAGTCTAAGACCAGGAGATTGTAAAAATCTCTGTTGACTTTGACAACTGGACTTGTATGGTACAGTGGGAGTCAGGGACTCGTAGCCTATGAATAGTCTGTCTGTTGGCTTTGGCCAACGTGACTGTACGATGCAATTCAGGAACTCACAGCTTGTGTGTGGCCAGTTCGTTGACGTAAACAAACCCTTAACGGTAAGATTTAGGGACCTTGATTTGCAGTGGTAGCCAGAGACTAGGGGCTTGTGACACACACACACACACGCTCACACACACACACACACGCTCACACACACACACACATACACACAAACAACCTGCTCTTTCATGTAACTGACTTTTAGCTTTTGCTGCGCTACAAGCCAAGATTTCGTTCGGTGATGGTGTTCCAGGCAGCTTGCATGTGAGCTTTGTACCCTGGCAACGTGGGTCCTATGAAAGCGGCTCACACCTATAGGGAGTGACTCTCAACTTGTGTGGTCAGGTCAGGCGCTTGTACGGTGTGGCCCAATTGAATCCAGGGCCGAATGCGTTTCAGCTGAAGGCATAGTGTGCGTAACATAATGGGCACTCTGCAATATTGTGTGCGTTGTGTGCGTTGTTTGTTGAAGTGTCTTTGTCTCGCACCTGTTCCCACAGGTTTCTTTGATCGCCTACGTGCTGAGGTGCGGCTGCTGGGTTCCGTCAGCAATCTGGGTTTGGCCACCAACGAAACTGTGGAGCTGCTGCAGGTACTGTGCTGTATGGAAGCTTATCGCCCTCATGTGTTCTACTTCATTACTTTCTCATGTGCATTACTTTATTACTTCATTACTTTATTACTTCATGTGCATAACATTATTACTTTATTCCCTCCTCATGTGCACACAATTACTAGTGCTGTGCTGCATGAAAGCTTATTGCCCTCATGTGGACTTTTTTTTATTTGTGCCGTATAGTACCTTACCGCCCACATGTTTATCAATTTACTAGTACTGTGCTGTATAGAAGCTCATCGCCCTTATGAGCATTACTTTATTTGTGCTGTGCTGTATGGAAATTCTTACCCTCATGTGCATTACTGTATTGCTTTGATGAGCATTGCTTTATAACTTTATTACTTTTATGAGCAGCTTCCCCAAAAGCCCTGTGGTCCTCATGAGGCCATGTTTTCAAACCATTGTGCTGTATGGAAGCCTATTGGCCTCATGTGCATGACTTTCATTAGCAGCTGCTCCAAAAGCCTTGTGGTGCGGTTGAGGCCATGTTTTCAAACAATTGTGAGGCCAGACTCTCAGGGTCATAAGTACATTAATTGCAGTGTATGATACAAGGTAGCTTGTAGCAACGATCACTCCTTCTTTTACGTACACACACACATACATACATACAATTAGTGCCTGTGTTGACGTGCTCTCAGTAACACAGTCCCCCCCCCCCTACACACACATAAACTCACAAGCGCATGCGCTCAAACCACACACACACACACACACACACACACACACACACACACGCAGCTGCGCACCCAAGACTCGAGTGCCTCCTTGAAGGAGGTCCGGCTGGACTTGGGGCTGTCAGGCTTCAAAGCAAAGGCTTCTGCCCCCCACGTTGTGTTCATCAACAACCTTGAGAAGGATAAGATGTACACGCAGCGGCTGAGCAGATCTGTGTCAGATGTGCTGAACACGTTCCCTGGCAGGTAGACATGCTCCTCGGGGAACTGTGTGTGAAGAGGGCATGCCGTGTGTTTGTGTGTGAAGTGGGCTTGCAGGATGTTTGTGTGTGAAGTGGGCTTGCAGGGTGTTTGTGTATGATGTGGGCTTGCAGGATGTTTGTGTGTGAAGTGGGCTTGCAGTGTGTTTGTGTGTGAAGTGGGCTTGCAGGATGTTTGTGTGTGAAGTGGGCTTGCAGTGTGTTTGTGTGTGAAGTGGGCTTGCAGTGTGTTTGTGTGTGAAGTAGGCTTGCAGGGTGTTTGGAGTGGGCTTGCTGTGTGCTAGAAATGTACTGTTCCTGTAAAGCTCGTCTGTGAACTCGAATGCTTCTATGAGCAAAGCAGGTTGATGTCAACTCGCTTGCCTGTGAAATCAAATGCTGTTATGAGCAAAGCAGGTTGACGTCAGCGTGCTTGAGCACACCTTCCTCGAAGCAAGCAGTCCTCATAGTATATAGTATATGTTGTGAATGCTTTTGGCTTACTCATTGTGAGCAGTGTTGAGGTGCAGGGCATTTTCCCGAGCTCGGCCATGTATATGGACATATGGACTGTGTCATTCTTAATTGCTTTGTATTTGATTGCGTTGTGTCGGACTGTGTTTCAGACATAAAAATATCATCTTCGTTTTTGAGCGTGTACGCTTGCAACAATTCAATTACCTTTCCGGTAGCTGGGTAGAGCACACAAACACACAAACACGACAGCAATGTAGCCTCTCTTGAGCTATCTGAAGAATATGACGTACACTGCCAGTACCACTTTGTGCATTTTATAGCGCAATGTTTCAATTCACAATTGGTGTTGCACACTGCAAGTTGCGTGCGCATTGCAGTGCGCAAATGTGTACGTATTTGTAGGGCTGGCCAGAACCGTAAACATACACCGTATATGACCGTATATTTGGTGGTTCCTCTGCCAAAAATACCGTATATAAGCAGGATATATATGGTTCTGGCCAACCCTAAGTATTTGTGCTTGAGTTGCTTTTAAACTGTCTTCAACCTCAATGCACAGTAGGCCAGGTGTCTTTTTCAATCATCACTTCTTCTGTGTGTATGTCTGCACTTCAAAAAGCATTTCAACTGTTGAGCTAACGTGCCTAACAACCACCAAGTTTAAATAGTGTTTGTGCTGAGCTGTTCAGGCTTCAGACTTACCCGCTTTGCACTCCATTGCTGTGCATAACTACGCTCCTTCATCTTTGTACATAAACGCTGCAGGTTGTGTCTCATTGCAGCCAACATGTGTGTGTGTATGTGTGTATGCGTGTTTGTGTGTGTGCGTGTGCGTGTGTGTGTATGTGTGTGTGTGCGTGTGTGTATGTGTGTGTGTGTGCGCGTGTGCGTGTGCATGTGCGTGTGCGTGTGCGTGTATGTGTATGTGTGTGTGTGCGCGTGCGCGTGTGTGCGTGCTCGTGGGTGAGTGCACGCATGTGCAATTACGTATTTCTGAATGACTTGAGCCCTATAACCACCTGTCTGTGATTGACTGTATCCCAACAATTTCCATTGAACACCTTTGATGCCCTGCAGGTTGCGTCCCATTGCTGTCAACGCAAATGTGTTAGTGCTTGTGGTGAACCCATTATATTCATAATCGACTGTATCCCAAAATTTTTTGCTTTGAACACCTTTGATGCCCTGCAGGTTGCGTCCCATTGCTGTCAACGCATATGTGTTTGTGCTTGTGGTGGACCCCACTATATTCATAATTGACTGTATCCCATTAATTCCTGCACTTAACACCTTTGATGCCTTGCAGGTTGCGTCCCATTGCTGTCAACGCAAATGTGTTAGTGCTTGTGGTGGACCCCATTATATTCATAATTGACTGTATCCCATTAATTCCTGCACTTAACACCTTTGATGCCCTGCAGGTTGCGTCCCATTGCTGTCAACGCATATGTGTTTGTGCTTGTGGTGGACCCCATCAGCCCTGAGGGGGTTGCTTTTTCTGAGCTCATCCTCCAAATGTGGCAAGAGATGTACCCTCTACGTATGGGTGAGTGTAGCTTCTTGTTCACTGACCTCAATTATGGGAACGTCATGGGGCTTGCTGCATGAGAGAGACCACATCCCTTGTTCAGTTCTTATTGCTTTTCCTCATCACTCTTGCTTGCAAACGTGCATACGAGGATTCTTACAATCAAACCCTCAACCCATGGACATATAATTATCATGTTCCCTACTTGCAACAACACGCACTACCGCACTTCCTTTGAAGGTTGCAATCGTTGTGTGTTGTGTGTCCTTTCCCATGTCTTCTTCTGAAATTTATTAATTTATTATTTTTTTATTATATTGGTCAAGTATTTAAGATCAATTAAATCTATTTAATTGTTTACACCCGCCCGTGCATTAATTCCTTGTGGCACAAATCAACAAGAGACCCCAAGGTCCCTGTAGACACGCATCATATTTCATACATGCATATTTGGCACAAAATTAAAGATGGCACAAATATGATTTCAATTTGAAAGCTTCACTATGTCCCAGCACAGTGCACAACCACAATGCGCAACCAGTCTGCCATGCTTGCGCTGCAACTGGTGGTTCTGCCATCCTTGCGCCGCAACTGGTGGTTCTGCCATGCTTCCACTGCAGCTGGTGGTTCTGCCATGCTTGTGCTGCAGCTGGTGGTTCTGCCATCCTTGCGCCGCAGCTGGTGGTTCTGCCATGCTTGCGCTGCAGCTGGTGGTTCTGCCATCCTTGCGCCGCAACTGGTGGTTCTGCCATCCTTGCGCTGCAGCTGGTGGTTCTGCCATGCTTGCGCCGCAGCTGGTGGTTCTGCCATGCTTGCGCTGCAGCTGGTGGTTCTGCCATGCTTGCGCTGCAGCTGGTGGTTCTGCCATCCTCGCGCCGCAACTGTACCCCCTTCCCTGTCTATATTTAAACCTCGCTGGTGCACTTAACATTTATTTAGTGCCACTTTCAAAACTTCTTTACTGTTGTGCAGTAACGCAGTAACTGTACCGCCGTGCTCATTGCAATGAGCTGCTCATTGCCATCTGCCACTGCCACTGCTGTCTTTGTCTTTGATGTGATCTGAAAATGTGCTTTTTGAAACGGGCACGTATACAACCTACATCATGAAATGTGCAGCAATGCTCATTGTCATTGATCCCGTTGTCTGTGTGCTGCTGTTTGTAACGGAAACTTGTATCTTAAATGTAATCCATACCAGTGTGCCACTGCTGCCTTTGACCTGCAGGTGTGACCCTCAATGTGGCCTCTGTCCATGAGCGTCTATCCCTGCCTCGCCGCTTCCCCTACATGCAGCACAACATGGCTCCTGAGTGGAGTGCGCAGGTGACCTGTTGTGGTGTTGCTTGTAGTATGTAGTTTTGCTTAACGGCACAGATGGCAATGCACATTTATCATGCAGCACAGCAAGGCTCCCGAGTGGAGTGCACAGGTGACCTGTTGTGGTGTTGCTTGTAGCATGTAGTTTTGCTTAACAGCACAGATGGTAATGCACATCTATCATGCAGCACGACACGGCTCCTGAGTGGAGTGCACAGGTGACCTGTTGTGGTGTTGCTTGTAGCATGTAGTTTTGCTTAACAGCACAGATGGTAATGCACATTTATCATACAACACGGCATGGCTCCCAAGTGGAGTGCGCAGATGAAACAATGTGGTGTTGCTTGTAGCATGTAGTTTTGCTTAACGGCACAGATGGCAATGCACATTTATCATGCAGCACAGCATGGCTTCCGAGTGGAGTGCACAGCTGACCTGTTGTGGTGTTGCTTGTAGCATGTAGTTTTGCTTAACGGCACAGATGGCAATGCACATATACCATGCAGCACGACACGGCTCCTGAGTGGAGTGCACAGGTGTCTCAATGTGGTGGTGCTATGTAGCAATGCCTGACAGAACAGAGGGCAACGCACAATCATTATGCAGCACGACACGGCACCTGAATGGGTTTATGGTTGCGCAGTTTGCTTGCGTGCACACGCGCTTGTACACACCCACACCCACATACACCCACACAACACACGCTCACACATACAGACAGACACATATCATCTCACACATGTCCTCACGCAGACCACATCTGAGCGGTTTTCGCGAGCCTTCCTCACAATTGAGTCTGTGTTTGGGGGCCCTGCTGCTTTCTCGTTCTGGTCCATTGCTTCACAATACGCTCAGTGAGTACAGATTACAATGAATGAGTACAGAGTACAATGAAGTGATCACAATACGCTCAGTGAGTACAGATTACAATGAATGAGTACAGAGTACAATGAAGTGATCACAATACGCTCAGTGAGTACAGATTACAATGAATGAGTACAGAGTACAATGAAGTGATCACAGTACGCTCAGTGAGTACAGATTACAATTAATGAGTACAGAGTACAATGAAGTGATCACAATACGCTCAGTAAGTACGGATCATGTTTTATGTTTGATGCGGTCATGGCCTTGAATGGCGGAGCAGAAAAACGGTTGATGTGTTGCTGCTGTCCTCTCTTTTTCGTTCACTGCTTCACAACGTGCTCGCTGTAAACAACAAAAATTGGTACATTCATGTAATGGTTTCTAAATGCAATCAACTTCTTACATCTCCAGTGGTGCTGGCGTTATGTTGCTGTAGACACCCAACGTTCACGCATTGAAATTTTATGCTTACAGCACCCAACCATCATGCGTTATAGTTTGAAGCTGTAAGCACCCAACGTTCCTGCGTCCTGCTTTGATGCTATGAGCGCCCAACGTGTATGCATTAAGATTCAACGCTGCAACTCGCCAACGTCTTGCTTTAGAATTGATGCTGCAACCACCCAACGTTCATGCATTAAAATTTGATGCTACAAGCACCCAACGTTCATGCGTTAAGATACGACGCTGCAACCATCCAACCTCAAGCTTTAGGTTTGATGCTGCAACCAAGGCTAACATCACACACACATTCACATGAATCACAACTACAATTAACTTCTCACACTTGAAGGGATGCTGGCGGCTGGGAGTACGCAGACGATGAAGACGTCCTGCGGGCCTCCTTCACCGCTGCGTGGTCAGCAGCAGCACAGCAGCCTCTGACCGGAGTCCGCGCACGCACTGCGGCGAAAAAACTGTCAACCTTGATGTGGGAGGACCTTACACGGGGCTCAGGGTACGCAGCAGAGGTAGGTGTGGGTGTTTGCGTGTGTTCGTGGGTGTGTACGTTTGTGTTGTCAAGTTTCAGCTCACGTACAGGAGCAACAAACTGCTGCCGTGCCGTTCAAGTTATTACACGGGGCTCTGGGTACGCAGCTGAGGTAGGTGTGGGTGTTGTTCTTCGTGTGTGGGTTTGTGTGTTTAAAAGTTGTCAAGTTTCAACTCACGCACTGCAACTATAGTCTACCATGCTGTGGGAATTTGTCACACAAGATCTGGGTACGCAGCAGAGGTAGGTGTGGGTGTTTTTCTTCGTGTGTGGGTTTGTGTGTTAAAAAGCTGTCAAGTTTCAGCTCACGCACTGCAACTATAGTCTACCATGCTGTGGGAATTTGTCACACAAGATTTGGTTACGCAGCAGAGGTAGGTGTGGGTTTTTGCATGAGTGGTTTCGTGTGTTTGAGAGTTGTAAGGATTATATACGCATGCATCACGATAAGTAATTGCTATGCTACCTTTCACAGAGTTCAGATGCGTAGCTCAGGTGGGTGTGAAGGCCGGTGGGCTGATACGTGTCATCGTCATTTACTTTTTTTCACTTCCAAAGATGAGATACTGTGCATCTTTTGTAAATGTGTGTGTATATTTGTGTGTGTGTGTGTGTGCGTGTGTGTATGTGTGTGTGTGTGTGCGCGTGTGTGTGTGTGTGTGTGTGTGCGTTTGTGTGTGTTTGCAGCAGCAGCAAGTCAAGGACATTTGCTCTTCTCAAGGACAGTGCATTTGCTCAAACCTGTTCTTATATTCTTGTATTCAAAGGTTATATCTTCCCTCAATTTGAGTTAATGTGGGCTCATCCATCGCTCAAAATGCATCTCAAACATTGTTATGCACTGCCCCTTGCAGGCTGGCATGCGCCTCGTGGAGATGTGTCAGTGGCAGCAGTCCAAGGGCATTGCGCGTGGCAGTGAGGCATCTGGATGGTTTAATGGGCAGCAGGTGTGTGAGTGTGGGTGCGGGTTTGTGGTGTTTGGGTGCATGTCTGTGTGAGGGGGGGTGTGCGTTTGCGAAGTGTGTGTGTGTGTTTGGGTGTATGTCTTTATGAGTTTGTGTGTGTTTGCAAAGAGTGTGTGTGTGTGTGTGTGTGTGTGTATGTGTGTGTGTGCGTGTGTGTGTGTAGAATGGTGGATAGCGTGTGTGAATGTCAGTCGTTGTGTGTGGGACATGGATGTGTGTGTATGTGTATGTCTAATCATTGTTTGGATGCATGGTGCATGCATACATGTGCTTGGACCTATCACATTGGTTTGATCAACTGTTCCTGCCTCCAACCCATAGTAACGATGAAAGTCCTCGAACACAAAACAAACGGTGCTCACGCACGCAGATGCTGTTCAAAGACGTGACAGACGGGTCCACCCAGCAAGAGCTGCTGTACATGATGTCCCAGGAGCAGCAACGTCTGCAGGTGGGCACTCGTGTGTGTTCGAACATTGCCTGCTGCTGCCTGTCGTTGAGAGGTGCCTTGGAATGATGGCCCAGGAGTAGCGACGCCTGCCGGTGGGCACCCGTGTGTGTTCGAACATTGCCTGCTGCTGCCTGTTGTTGAGAGGTTCCTAGGAATGATGGCCCAGGAGTAGCGACGTCTGCAGGTGGGCACCCGTGTGTGTTCGAACATTGCCTGCTGCTGCCTGTTGTTGAGAGGTGCCTAGGAGTGATGGTCCAGGAGCAGCGACGTCTGCAGTTGGGCAAGCTGTGTGTTTGAAGGTAAATGTTTGTTTTCATTACATTGCTGTTAGAGACGTGCCTAGGAATGATGGCCCAGGAAAAGCGACGTCTGAAGGTGGGCAAGCTGTGTGTTTGAAGGAATTGTTTTTTTATCATGGCACTGCCTGTTGTTGAGAGGTGCTGGGAATGATGGTCCAGGATCAGCGACGTCGGTAGGTGGGCAAGCTGTGTGTTTAGAGGGAAAATGTTTTGTTTTCATTACGTTGCCTGTTGCTGAGAGGTGCCTATGAATGATGGCCCAGGAGCAGCAACATGAGCTAAGTCAACAGCCCTGAGCAAGAAACCGCATTTTGAATCGGACGAATCACCGCGGTTTGCAAGGGGCTGTGCACACAGGGGCTCAGGAGAGGTATTTATGATTGAGGTAGCAACTATACATAAATGAGGTGGCAACATACGACTTTGCCTAGCTGCGGTGGCAAATATGATTATACCTAGCCGAGGTAGTAAACGGTTGTGGAGATAGAATTTGAAGACAGAGACATGCACTTGTTGCTTAGCGCTACTTACAAAATGAACTTAGTTCCTTGCAGAGTAGATGGTGTTCTATGGCAGCGTGAGCGATGGGGACGATGTGCAGGAAACAGTCACAGGCAATGACACCCTACCAAGCACCAAATGCACAAACATTCACACACCCATGCACAGAAGATGGTGTTCTATGGCAGCGTGATTGATAGGGACAATGCGCAGGAAACAGTCACAGGCAATGACACCCTACCAAACACCAAATGCACAAACATTCACACACCCATGCACAGGAGATGGTGTTCTATGGCAGCGTGAGTGATGGGGACGATGTGCAGAAAAAACAGTCACAGGCAATGACAACGTAACAATCACCAAATGTACAAACATTCACACATCCATGCACAGGAGATGGTGTTCTATGGCAGCGTGAGTGATGGGGACGATGTGCAGGAAACAGTCACAGGCAATGACACCCTACCAAACACCAAATGCACAAACATTTTTACACACCCATGCACAGGAGATGGTGTTCTATGGCAGCGTGAGTGATGGGGACGATGTGCAGGAAACAGTCACAGGCAATGACACCCTACCAAACACCAAATGCACAAACATTCACACACCCATGCACAGGAGATGGTGTTCTATGGCAGCGTGAGCGATGGGGACGATGTGCAGGACACTCTGGTCACGGAGGCAGGGGCCGTGGGGCGATGGAACCCAGACATCATGTCAGGGAAGTCACCTCAGGTGAGTGATTGGTGTGTAAGTTGGTGTTGCGTGATAAGCAGCGTGGCTGCTTGAATGAGGGCAGTGGGGTGGTGGAAGTCAAACACAATGTCAGGAAAGTCACCTCAGGTAAGTGGTTGGTGTGTAATATGGTGTTGCGAGGTATGTGGCGGGGCTGCTTAATAAAGTCAGCGGGGTGATATAACTCAGACTTCATCAGGAGGACCCATCAGCTTCTTCAAATGTGATGTGGTGTGGTAGCGGTGTGGTGTGGTAGCTTAAGTCAGGGGTGTGGGGTGTGAGGCAATGGGACCCAAACATCGTGGCTAAATTAAGGCGCCTCCGGCAAGTGGGTGGTGTGTGCTGTGGTTGGTCGTTTTTGCTGGGGATGGAGCAATGTGCTTTCAGACACTGTATGCCTGGAAAACACTGCCGTTAAGTGTATGGTCTGTGTTGTGTGATGTTATGTCGTGATGTACGTGGTTGCCTAGATCGAGGCAGTTTTAAATAAATGGGACCCCAGTTTGTGGCACCCTCAACACAATTCCTACCCTCTGCTTACATCCCTCCAATAGAGCAAGTGTGACACCAGGGCCACCGCCTAAAAGGGTTTAAACCTAAACCACTACTAGCACTACCCTAACATTAGAACTATCCTGTTTTGTAGCACTAGCGCTACCCTAGCACTAGCGCTAGCACTACCCTGTTTTGTTTACGTTATTGGCAAGCAGAGCAGCAACAAATAGGCTAGGGGCAATCTAACCACACACTGACATCCCCGTCCTCCTCGTCGCCCTTAATTGTTTATGAGCAACTTGGACACCTCGATTTATTTGCATCCTGTCGGCTGAATTGCAAGGCAAGGGGTGCAACTAGAAGCAACTCAACAGCAACGCAACAGCAACGCAACAGCAACTCAACAGCAACTCAAGGCAAGGGGTGCAACTCAAGGCAAGGGGCGCAACTCAACAAGGGGTGCAACTAAAAGCAACTCAACAG
>Ga0307963_1003360_pt1 | contig 12711 bp, 14 predicted proteins | sample OrgLakmetagen594_FD_201829 | JGI IMG/M metagenome (GOLD analysis project Ga0307963, IMG submission 201829) | Saline water microbial communities from Organic Lake, Antarctica - #594 | ecosystem: Environmental > Aquatic > Non-marine Saline and Alkaline > Saline | place: Antarctica: Organic Lake...
AGTTGGAAGTGCACACCATGACCACGGTCGTGTAAGGCAGAGTGTTTGGCAATTGCGTCTGCGCATTCATTTCCAGCAATGCCGCTATGCTTTAAGAAAAGAAAAGAAAAGAAAAGAAAAGAAAAGAAAAGAAAAGAAAAGAAAAGAAAAGAAAAGAAAAGAAAAGAAAAGAAAAGAAAAGAAAAGAAAAGAAAAGACTCCGTTGGTAGTGATGACACAGCCAGCATGATTAAGAGAGGGGGCTACATACGTGCTCGCACCAGGCAACCCCCCATTAATCAAAAAAAATTATTGTGGGTCAGGGGGGCTGTGTGCCGTAGCACCCAGACCCAAACCTTGACTGTTGTTGCTTTTGTTATATTGCAGTGCATACCTTGGTTTAATGAGTGCAGATGCATGTCTGATGGAGTGCTTATTCAGTTTGTGTGTCAGGTTTTTAAATCTTATTTACTTTATAGAAGCAGACAGGTCTAAGTGAAGCATGAATCGTGGATACAATTTGTTCGAGCAAATTTGAGTTTATATGAGCTCGTTGCATTTCAGGGAAGAGTATTTGTGTATTTATTTTCTAATCTGGCTTAGGCCTGCTCACTGTCTGTTACAGTCTTCGTATACTTAATGATAAATGCTGCTGCAATCCCTGCGAGCTCTGCTCTGTTGGTGGTGTTAGTCATTCCTTCGCCTCCTGAGTTCACATAACATTCAGCTTTGGTTTAAAGGCAGCCAGTATACCCCTGCGCCTAAATAGTTTTCAATCTTGCCTATGCAACTTCCGTCAGTTTAGACCCGTAGCCTCCAGTTGGGGCACACTAAGTCAACTGCTCGTTGTCCCATGGTTGAAGGTGGACTTTAGAATGCTGGCCTCTTTCCTGGCTAGTGACGTCTTCTCTTTTTGACCTTAGGTGTTGGGGGGCAAACATGGTTGGTGGTGTGTGATCCATGTCCCCTCTTGCGAGATTTTGATTTTTTTCCCAAATTGCTTCTGGGATACTCCTTTGCAGTTTTTGCAGCACATTCGACGAGTCATCCGTTATATACTGCTTTGCTCCCTTATTTCAGACAGCAACAATATCCATGCTCCAGGTGTGGTTGGAGAGTTTACGCTGTACACCCTTCCACGAGGTTGGGGCCTTGCATATGCGGGTTTTGTCTTGGGGATGAAGCCAAGCGTGGTGCAGTATTTGGGGTTACCATGCACCAATGCTCTGTAAGTATTGGTGCTCTTGTTTTCCCAATTGGGAAAAAAAGGGAGGTCAACCCCCACGTGATTTCTCTCCACAGGAAATATGCATCTTTCTTTCCCCCAACAGGAACCCACGATGTGTCTACATTCTTAAGCCAGAACAATCACAAGCTTTATTTTTTCCTCCGTGAGCTTTTTATGAACAGGCTAGCAGTCGCACATCTTGATTGAAGGCCATTTTTTGTAAAAACTTATAAACCTTGTTTTCCCAATTGGGAAGAAATAGAAAGGTGGCGGCTGGTAGCTCGCGACACATTGCGAATTATTGTAGCGAGTGTTGCACTCACTTGAGCATTTTTGTTTCATCGGGTGAATGGCAGACTCGGAAACCTGTAAACTTGGTCACCACAATGGCAAATGCATTAGTTGGCTCCAAAGACTATGTCGCGGGGTCGTTCGCTCCAATATGAGGAGTATCCAAGTTTAAAGTTTTTAGAAGTGCCATCTGAGCCTAGCAGTCGCCTAGCAGTGCCAGTCTGAGCTTAGCAGTCGCACGTGCCGTCTGAGCCTAGCAGTGCCATCTGAGCTAGTAGTCGCACGTTTTGACTGAAGGCTTTACCTGTACCTGTATCCAGGTTTAAAGTCCAGAGCATTGCGTTTTATGAGCAGGCTAGCAGTCGCACGTCTTGACTGAAGGCCTTTCTTTGTAAACCTTGTAAAGTCCAGAGCAGTGCCACCTGAGAGCACACGCCATCTGAGAGCACATGCCATTTTCACTTCTGAAACCATGGCCCACTGTTGTAGTGCTGCACTGATGTTGGGGTAGGACACAGGAGTAAAATTCCAAGGTAAGTTGGCTTGCTTTAGGGGTATTGAGGAGATAACCATTATTGCAACCATTATTAAAAGGCTAGCATTCATTTCATTAGGTACGCCTTAACTGAAGGCCGTTGCCCATTATAATCCGTTTAAATACCTGGGCATGCTGTGTGACAAAAGCATCAATTTGAATACTGCAGCTGATGCAGTGCTGAGACCCTTTACGGCCGGCACTTTCAGGGTTATAAAATTTGTCCAAGAAAACGGCCTTTACAACCGGCTGCATGCTCACATCTGGCTTCATTCTCAAATCTTATGCAATTCCCGCTGGCATGTATGCAAGTCAGATTTGGTCCACGCCTTTCTTACAACAGAGCAAAGAGATGAACAACCCCGTTCAAAAAAAGAATCCTTGGGGTCAGGGACACCACTCCTTCCTGGTGCGTCATGCGTGAGTGCAGCCTCGAGCCCTTACAACTCAACTGGTCGTGCTACATTGCGCCTCTACAATTCTCTGACTCAATGCAACAGCACCACTGCCAAAAACGCTTTGCATGCTGATATGCGGTTTAGCTCCAGGTCTGAAGATTGCTGGTTTTCACACGTTTTCTCAGCCATGACTGGCCTGGTTCAAGATTACATGTTCAAAGATAAGCGGCAGAATTGTGAACCGATTGACATCAGCCGTTTCGTCGTGGACCCTAGAGAGAAACACCTGGATTTTTGGACGCCTCAATCTGATGGCCACCCACGTGAGCGCAACAACAAAATTTATACCTACAATAGATGGTGTGCATCACCTCCAAGAAGGGCTATGGCAACTTATTCTCCTTACAGCCTTCCCAAATACATGTTCCTTGACCTCCCACGAGATGTCATTCGCAGTGTTGCCCGTTTTCGACTGCATGTCCACACCCTCCGTTGTGAGACTGTGACATGGAGCCCCAGGTCCTCCCCTGCTTGTGATTTATGTCAAGCTGAAGATGATGTCCAAGATGAGCAGCATGTCATTTTTCACAGCACGCACCCTCATGTGCTTTCTCTTCGCAGGAGATTTGCGTCCTTATTCTCATCAGAGACAAGAGTGCAGGACGTATTTGCCTTTTTGCACCAGAACAACAACAAACTCCATTTTTTTCTTACACACTTATTGCTTTTTATGAGCAGGCTAGCAGTCGAGCGTATTGACTGAAGGCCTTTTTCTTGTAAACCTTGTAATCCGTTTAACCTTCCACACAGTTCATGCACAGACCAGCAACACTATACAGGCTGCAAATCAAGTTGGTGCAGCAGAGCATAATATCATTTCCCCCCACAATTGCTTGTTTGAGTTCATCATTACACCTCTTTGCATTAACAATGTTAAATTAACACGCGTGTACATCGTCTTGATCATTACCCCTCCCCCCCCATCATGACGGCTTCCTCTCTGCTGCTTTTTTCTGCTGCTCTTCGGCCTCTGCCTCAGCCTGCACTGCCTCTTTGTCCTTGCCCATGGCAAAGCCTAACAAGTCAGCCAGGCCATTCTCGTCGTTCTTGTGCATTTGCAGAAAAGGATGCTTGGAGAGGGTCTCGATGTTTGGCCGTTTCTTTGTCTCCTTTACCAAACACTGCAAATGGACGCAACAAGTACGATTGGATGACATAACATGCTTGCTGCAATGAAGATGAAAAAAGGACACAGCAAGAGTAGGGCGGTTATACTACAGAAAGCCAGCACTTCTACGTCAGTTGTTGCTTTTTGCTTGAGATAGATTTGCAATGCAATGGTTACAATGGTTACAGTGGGGGGTGACCTTCAGCCAGGTTGTTTGGCTGATCGGCTGCTGACTGGTCTTTGCAATGCAAGGAACAAAAGAAAAGGGAGGGAAGGGCTGCATTGGTGGTGTTGACACATCTAACATGAGTACTAAGGGGAAGAGCGCGATTGCGTCAGAATAAAAGATTGTGCCAGCATAAAAGAGCCCCTCACCACCAAAATCAAGTTGGTAGGCCAATTCACGAGAATGCAAGGAAAGACATTGGTCCGGTTTTTGGTAACACATCGCGCGTCGGCCTCAATATTTTAAAAAACAGGCGCCCCCCACCAAAATAGTGGAATGTTTGTGATGAGTAGGGGGGTGCTCACCCACCCCTTATATAGTATCGACTTGTTTTTGTTGTGACTGGAGGCTGGAGGACCATGCATTTACCCGTGCAAGTTCTTCTATGCATTTGCCCGTGCAAGTTCTGCTATGCATATACATGGCAAGGTCTGCTATGCATTTGCCCGTGCAAGGTCTGCTAAGCATTTGCCTGTGCAAGGTCTGCTAAGCATTTGCCCGTGCAAGGTCTGCTATGCATTTGCCCGTGCAAGGCCTGCTATGCATATACATGGCAAGGTCTGCTATGCATATACATGGCAAGGTCTGCTAAGCATTTGCCCGTGCAAGGTCTGCTGCGGTAAAGGAGTTTGAGAGGACTAGACGTCGTCTCTTCCTCAGTTGATGTGGGGAGGGGTAGCGATGTCACTGCCTGCTGCTATCATTGTAACACTTCACACTGTCACACCATTGTCAATCCACACACACACACACACACACACACACACTCACACACACTTACACACGCGCCTGCATATGTTCATTTCTACACCAAACACACTCAGGCATGGGATGCAGGGTCACACCGCCCAGGTAAAAAGCCGAGGGCCCTCTGGGCTTGCACCACAGCCTATCATTACGAACATCTGTACTTTTTAGATCGTCTCCACGCACCTGGGCTCACATCACAGCCTATCATTACGAACACCTCCACTTTTAAGATCGTCTCCACGCACCTGGGCTCACATCACAGCCTATCATAACGAATACCTCCACTTTTTAGATCGTCTCCACGCACCTGGGAATACACCACAGCCTATCATTACGAACACCTCCACTTTTAAGATCGTCTCCACGCACCTGGGCTCACATCACAGCCTATCATAACGAATACCTCCACTTTTTAGATCGTCTCCACGCACCTGGGAATACACCACAGCCTATCATTACGAACACCTCCACTTTTAAGATCGTCTCCACGCACTTGGGCTCACATCACAGCCTATCATAACGAATACCTCCACTTTTTAGATCGTCTCCACGCACCTGGGAATACACCACAGCCTATCATTACGAACACATCAACTTTTTAGATCGTCTCCACGCACCTGATCTTCCATCACAGCCCATCATTACGAATACCTCCACTTTTTAGATCGTCTCCACGCACCTGGGATTACACCACAGCCTATATTCACTTTTTACTTTTCAAATCGTGTCCACATATTTTGGCTTACACCACAGCCTATCATAACGAATACCTCCCCTTAAAGTTTAAGTATGAATACCTTTTTAGATCGTCTCCACACACCTGGGACACAATGTCACAAAGCTCAGGCGAGAAGCCATCTTTTTAAATGCCTCCACTTTTTAAATCTTTTCCACACCTGGGACACAAAGTCACAAAGCTCAGGCGAGAAGCCATCTTCACTAGACAACGTGGGCGGCGGCTCGTGCACGATGTATTCCAGAAGCTCCCAAAAGCCTAGCGGTTGCGCTGCATGGTTCTGGCCTGTGTGCAGCGCAGTGAGAGAAGCATGCCCTTTTGGAACAGATGACGCAGCCAGCGTAGAATATATGAAAAACTGTGCTGGTGGCGATGACACAGCCAGTGTGTGTATAAGGATATGAAAATTGTGCTGGTGGCGATGACGCAGCCAGCGTGCGTATGGAAATGTAAAATTGTGCCCAAAAATGAAGAAGGCAGTCTGTGCGTTAAGACTGTAATAATTGCGCTGGTGGCAATGACACAGCCAGCGTGTAAGGTAATTGTAATAACTGTGCTGGTGGCAATGACGCAGCCAGCATAAGTGACAGGGGGAGTCATGTGAATTTCTACACCAGGCAACTCCCCCAGGCCTGTATGCACAAAACACATATCAACGACAGTTGCGTGGTTATGTGTTTTGCATAAAACAAAGAGCAGAGTATCAACGACAGTCGCGTGGTTACGTGTTTTGCATAAAGCAAAGAGCAGAGTATCAACGACAGTTGCGCGGTTACGTGTTTTGCATAAAGCGAGAGCAGAGTATCAACGACAGTTGCGCGGTTACGTGTTTTGCATAAAGCAAAGAGCAGAGTATCAACGACAGCTGCGTGGTTACGTGTTTTGCATGAAGCAAAGAGCAGAGTTGGCAATTGCCGGGCTACTTTTTTGGCAAAGTTCCAGACACCACTTCCTTATCCATGCTGTTATTGGCACCGCACACACTTTCCGCATCCGTGTCTCACTCCTTTAAATAGAGCATTTTCAGCAACAGGGGGGCTTGTTCCGGCCGCTTCGTCGGCTCAAGGGCGACTTTCAACGGTTCATAAGGGCAACGTACAATGTGTTCTAACTAGCTGCTTTGTTTCAAAAGAGTGGTTGTGCAGCCTTTAATGGTTCATAAGGGCAACGTACAATGTGTTCTATCTAGCTGCTTTGTTTCAAAAGAGTGGTTGTGCAGCCTATAATAGTTCATAAGGGCGAAGTACAATGTGTTCTATCTAGCTGCTTTGTTTCAAAAGAGTGATTGTGCAGCCTTTAATGGTTCATAAGGACAACGTACAATGTGTTCTATCTAGCTGCTTTGTTTCAAAAGAGTGGTTGTGCAGCCTTCAATGGTTCATAAGGGCATCGTACAATGTGTTCTATCTAGCTGCTTTGTTTCAAAAGAGTGGTTGTGCAGCCTTTATTAGTTAATAAGGGCAACGTACAATGTGTTCTATCTAGCTGCTTTGTTTCAAAAGAGTGGTTGTGCAGCCTTTTCTGCAGGGAGGCCAAGATTGCTCTGTACGTGTGTACAATTAGCAGCTCTTACCTAATAACACAATTGCGTGCTGCTTTGGCAGCTCTTACCCGGACATGTGTACATGAGCACATCGCGGACACACACACACGCACGCACAAACATACACATACATACACACGAAATGGTGGAGAGTACGGGTACCGCCCCAATGCACGCTCCACTAGATTGAGCCCTAACACACAGACACACACACACACAAACATACGCATACATACACAGAAATTGGTGGAGAGTATGGGTACCGCCCTAATGCACGCTCCACTAGATTGAGCCCTAACACACAGACATACACACACAGACATACACACACATAAACACACACACCTGGTGGAGGATACGGGTACCGCCCCAGCGCACACTCCACTAAAGTGAGCCCTAAGCTCCACATGTCGCTATCAAAAGAGTACTCGTCACCGTTGATCCGTTCTGGGCTCATGTACGTTACTGTGCCGACCTGTTGCAAGGAGAAAGTGCACACACACAATTATGCTATCAAGAGAGGGATGCGCCACCGTTGATCCGTTCTGGGCTCATGTACGTTACTGTGCCGACCTGTTGCAAGGAGAAAATACACACACACAATTATGCTATAAAGAGAGAATGCGCCACCGTTGATCCGTTCTGGGCTCATGTCGTTCCTGTGCCGACCTGCTGCAAGGAAAGAACACACACACAATTATGCTATCAAGAGAGAATGCGCCACTGCTAATCCGTTCTGGGCTTATATGCGTTCCTGTGCCGACCTGCTGCAAGGATAACACACACAAACACATACACGCATCTTGAACCACATGCGTGCTGCAATCCACAAAGTTATTGCACCCTATGCTGCAATTGACAACCCCAATCCCAATCCCAATCCCAATCCCAATCCCAATCCCAATCCCAATCCCAATCCCAATCTCAATCCCAATCCCAATCCCAGTCCAAATCCAAATCCAAATGCCAATCCCAGTCCCAGTCCGGATCCAGATCCAGATCCAAATCCAAATAATCCAAATCCAGTTCCAATTCCAAATCCAAATCCAATGCACCTTGTGCTGCAATCCACAAAGTTAGTGCACCCTGCCAAGCGCTGCGATGTTCTGTGGATGTTGAAAGCATGCGTCTGTTTGAGCGTTCAGCATGCACAGCCGTAGTGGTATGCTCGCTCACGCTTACGAGGAAGGCTACAATTCTTACGTTATTAGGTTCACGTTTCTAGGATCACGTTTCTAGGCTTACGTTACTAGGCTTACGTAACTAAGATTACGTTCTAGGATTATATTTCTATGTTTACATTACTAGGCTAACGTTACTAGGCTTACGTTTCTAGAATTACGTTACTAGGATCACGTTTCTAGGCTTACGTTACTAGGATTACGTCCTAGGACTATATTTCTAGGCTTACGTTTCTAAGCTTACGTTACTAGGCTTGAGTTACTAGGGATAAAAGGGAAGAGGAGGAGGAAAGTAAGGGGAAAAACAAGGAAGCAAGGAAGCAAGGGAAGGGGGAAGGGCACACGCCCTTTTAATTGCTAAAGACCTCACAGACACACGCACATACACACACAAATGCACACTTGTGTAATATACCTAGCCTATAAGGTAATGATCATAGACACGGCTTTCAAAACTCACCCAGCTTTGACAGTTAGAAACCGAATTTGTGAGCTGCCCGCTGACGCCAAAGTCGCTGATCTTGCAGTTCCCTTTAGAGTTCAGCAGCAAGTTGGATGGCTTAATGTCCCGATGCACCACACGCAAGCCCTTGTGCAAATGCAAGAGCCCAGACACCACCTGAAAATGTAGGTGTTAAGTGATGTGTGTGTGAGATCTTGTGCAAATGCAAGAGCCCAGACGCCACCTGAGGATGCAAAAGGTGTTGAGTGGTGTGTGTGAGATCTTGTGCAAATGCAAGAGCCCAGACACCACCCAAAGATGTAAGAGGTGTTGAGTGATGTGTGTGTGAGATCTTGTGCAAATGCAAGAGCCCAGACACCACCTGAAGATGTAAAAAGGTGTTGAGTGATGTGTGTGAGATCTTGTGCAAATGCAAGAGCCCAGAAACCACCTGAAGATGTAAAAATGTGTTAAGTGATGTGTGAGACGCGTAAGAACGGATGGCCTCACGTGTTGGTGCATCACACACACATACACACGTACACACACAAGCCCTTGCGCACATGCAAGGGCCCCCCCACCACCTGCAAGGTCAGCAGCATGCACACACACATACACACACACATACACACACACACACACAAACCCAGGTGCAAATTAGGCTCCGCAAAATGCGCACAAGCTTACGCAAATACAGGCACAAGCCAGAGCTAGGGTGGCGCGCACACAGCACACAAACACACAAGGGTTAAGGGTTTAGGGTAAATCCACACCCGACTATAAAAAAATGATTGACATGGTATGTCGCCATGAAATAAGCACTGACGCACACCCCTCCTCTATCCCCGCCACCCCACCCACCCACCCACACACGCACGCACACACAGCGCACACACACACACACGCACACGCACACATCCTCGCCCCCCACCTGTCGCGCCAACTCAGCTACAAAATGCTCAGGCATACCCTGCCCAGGTCGTGTCTTTGCGGTGGCCCTGAGCACGTCCAGTAAGCTTCCTCCGTCACAGTACTCCATGACGATGATGATGGCGCCGTTGTCGAAGAAAGCCTGGTGGTATTTGACGATGTTTTGGTGGCTGGCTCCGTGGAGGGTCCGCAGCTCCGTTATGACCTGTGGGGTGTCATTGATGGAGGCAGCGTTGCCATTAATATAGGCCCGGTGGTGTTTGACTACTTTTTGGTGGCTGGCTCCGTGGAGGGTCCGCAGCTCCGTTATGACCTGTGGGGTGTCAATGACGGAGGCAGCGTTGCCATCAATAAAGGCCTGATGGTGTTTGACTATGTTTTAGTGGCTGGCTCCGTGGACGCGTCCTGAGTAGGGTCAGCCAGAGCCATATATACACGGCGTATATAAGATATTCTTGGCAGGAAATTAAAAGGTCATACATTTTGTACTCGTACGGCTCTAGCCAATTCTACAAATGCTGCATGCTTGGCAAGGAAAGCACCTCACATGAAAGCTGTGCCTCTACAGAAGCTCTGACGTAGGAGGCAGACGCCCATATGGGCAGAGAATTGAGCTCAGGGCAGACTTGCCTGCTGATTTCAGTTTCCTTCCTTGCCACAGTCATTGGTGCACTCTTAAGGCTGTTGGCAGCTGAGCCCTGCTTTTTTATGTGTTTCATTTGACCATCATATAATATACACATACGCAATTGATCAGTTAGCCCTTCACTTCCAAGCCCTTCCTGACATACTATGGCAACTCACTATGACATAATATGAAAAAATTGCTTTGCAGCCTCTCAAGGTTCAACTCAAAGTGGAAAGCAGCAGGAAAGGAGGAAGAATAAGAGGAAGAAAGAGAAGGACTTGTTTCGAATTTATCTTCGTGTGTGTGCGTGTGTGAATGTGCGTGTGTGTATTTGCGTGTGTTTATGTGTGTGTGTGTGTGTGTGTATGTGTGTGTGTGTGTGTGTGTGAATGTGTGTGTGTGTGTATTTGCGTGTGTGTGTGTGTGTGTGTGTGTGTGTGTGTGTGTGTGTGTGTGTGTGTGTGTGAGTGTGTGTGTGTGCGTCTCTACCCACCTGCTTTCGAATGGTGTCCGAGCTGACGTTGAACTGGATGACTTTGAGCACCAGCAGGCCCCCTGTATGTCTATTGCGCACTTTCTTGGCGACACCACTAGTGCCACTGCCAATGACTCCCAAGTCCTCCAGGTCCTCTAGAGTGAGCTCACTAGTGCTAGGGTTCCCTGAGCCCTGTATGTCGTGGGTGTGTGTATGTGTGAGTGTTAGTATGTAAGCGTGTGTGCACAATTACGTGTCTAGGTTCAGTGGGGGCACGTGTAAAGCTGGGCAACTTTAGGCTATTTGTGTGCCTTACCCTTGCAGACGAAGGCTCGCTGTTTTCGCCATCTGCTCTGCTTGCTGTATTCAGGCTGGGACTGCGTAAAGGAAAGAAGCGCTTAGTGTGTTCAGACATGATGCAGCGTACTTGCACGCTTGCAAGCGCACACGTTTCCCGTCCGAGAGGAAACATCATGCATTGCTACACTCTTCTCAAGAGCGCGCACACAGTCCAGCATGCAATCACCTGCTCGAGCCTGCTCCAGCACAGGTGCGTGGAGAATCAAACAGCAAGCCTTCCCTGCTGATTGTCAAGTCTCCCTCCGTGAACTTGCCAGAGTTTGTCCTGCAGGGTGTGCAGGTTTATCAGCAGCTTTACTGTTGTGGGCAGAGGGACGCGTCCCTGTTTTGAGCTTGTATGTTTTTCCCTGAAACTTGAGTAACAAAGGATCACAAAACGTAACGACAAAACGTGAGGAGGCGCCATTCGGAACAACTCACAGCTGGTAGGTGGGCTTCTTTTCGGCGGGTACGTTTACTGGCTGTGGTCGGGGTCTGCCCTCCTTCTGCATCGTTTATACTTATTCAAATATACAATTTAATTTCTACGCAAATGCGGCGACTCTGTAAATGAAATATGGTTTAGGCAGAAAAACAACAGCTAGAATGTCTGCGCCCTTTCTAGCCAACATCCTTCTCTATTGGAATGTGATTTGCGAGCATTGTCCCTTTGCGTACCAGTGTACTCGTATAATTGTCAATATACATTGTATGCAGTGTGCTAGTAATTTATTACTGTGCGTAGCTGGGCTGGCGTAGCATTTGTATTGCACGACGACACGACACTTGCTAAAGAGCAGCAGCAAAAATGGCGTTCAGACCTGGGGACGCACTGCATATGCACTAGTGGAGTACTCATTCAGTTGCAACACAAAAAATGGAATATTGTTACAGGTTTTATTCTACCCGGCAAGGCCAGCGCGAAAAAAACACCATGTAAATCCTGATCAGGATTTTATGAGCAGGATTTTAAGCGCATTGCAAGCTTCTACTGCCATGCTACTAGGACTCAAAGAAACTGACTCTCAATTGGGATCTCAGTCTATTGGAGCTGGAGTGCACCACCCTCAATCCGCAGGAATCATTTATGCGCTAGCTAGTGCATGAGCACACCCATATCGCAACAGACTGCGCTGGTGCAATATGGGAATTAAGAAATTATAGCATCCTCTACTACCCCCAGCGCAAGAAACGGCATTATAGCAGCTCATGCAATATCCTTGGAAACGAGTGTGCTGATGCCATAGCAAAATGCTCTGTGGAAAATGTAAGTGGCCATGATGACATCCACATTTACACTGACGCCTGTCCCCACTCATCCATCTTCTGGCCAGCAAGGGTGCGTGGAAAATTCATTCCCGCCAGCTTGCCTACCAGATACTCTTAATACCTGCCAAACAGGGCCTCCAGCAGACAGGCTCTCCATTTTCTCAGATCTTGATGCTGTAAAAGCACACATGCACGTCCAACACTAACTAGATCCTAAATAAATGAAGGTTCCAAACCATTAGTCCACAAAGTGCTACACAAAACAGCAAGAACTGATCAAGGAAGGTTTTGTTTAGAAAGACATGAGTAACTCACTTTGGAAAAATGCGAGTGTCATTTCTGGAGAAGAGAAAAATGTCATGCTCTGCCACACAAATTTGATATACAACCAAAAACGTGCCACTCAGTGCAACCATATAGAAAGCCCACCAATCTGCCCCATCTGCCAGAAGCTAGACGGCACTTACCACATGCTGTCTGGGCAGTCATCTCATTAAAAATGATTATTAACAGTCACAGTGCTGCTGGACAAATGATTATAAAAGCGATCCAACAAGGTACACAGGGTGCATGCCTGCTAGCACAAGCAGACG
>Ga0307963_1003362_pt1 | contig 12710 bp, 9 predicted proteins | sample OrgLakmetagen594_FD_201829 | JGI IMG/M metagenome (GOLD analysis project Ga0307963, IMG submission 201829) | Saline water microbial communities from Organic Lake, Antarctica - #594 | ecosystem: Environmental > Aquatic > Non-marine Saline and Alkaline > Saline | place: Antarctica: Organic Lake...
CACACACACACACATAGATAAGGGTTACTGCATCTCAACCAGCTTGGCACATGTATAAATGCACACGCACCCCAGTTGCAACGTTAGATTCCACAGCAAGGCCCTGGCTTCATTCCGGTTCGTTGCCTGTGCACAGACGTGTTGCAATCTATGTCTCGTACTTACCAGTGAAAACTTGCTCCTGAACCTGCTTGCTTGTGAACCTGCCAGGTATTCAGCCGTTGAGGATGAAAAGCTCGCTTTTCATGATCCTGAGCTTCGAGCTACAGAATGGGGAGCCCATTTGCATCACGAGGCGCTGCTTAGCCACCACCATCAACCCAAACCGAGCTTTGAGTCCTCCGCCGAGGTTTCAGAAGAGGTGAGTGATTTGTCTGCACGTGCGCCTGCTTTATACGTTTCATAGGGCGCCTTATTTAGCAAAACACACACCCACACATACACACATATATACACACCCATGCTCACACGCACACACATACACACACACGCATTAACACACTCACTCACACACACGCACACACATAAACACACACACACTTACTCTCTCTCTCTCTCTCTCTCTCTCTCTCACACACACACACACAAACACACACACACACGCACGCACGCACGCACGCACACACACACACACACGCATACACACACACACTCGCACACATACATACACACACACAAACACACACACACACACATGCACACACACATACTTGCACGCACACACATGTATGTATGTATGTGTGTATATATATACATCTGCTGCTAATTATACAAACATCAGTATACACATGTTTGTGCATATACGACGTGTGCACATCTGCATCCACAGGTCATGGGTATGCTGCTCAAGATCCAGCACGAGCTTCACTATGCCCAAGCGGATTTCATCCATTGCAAGGACCTGAAAGAAAAGGCTAACCTGTGGGTAGCTGTATGCCAGACCAATGGCTGTTGTCTAGTCACAAGTTGCATGCATTGGAACCGCACTAGGCACCCAAAATACGGTGTTCATCTTAAAGGTCCACTTTAGTCGCAGGAGTGTGTGTTTTTGGGATGGGCTGATCGTACGATCACAGTTTGAACGATGTTTGAAATGCTCTGCCTCCTCCTACCTGCTCACCGACAAACAGAGCCGTTGTTGCTCCTGTCCCTCAGTGCTGCGACATATGAACGCGGCTTGGCTGCAAGCACAGCTTGATATTACGAAGTGCGTAGCGTACTATAGTTAACCAACGGCTAAGGCAGTAGGGTGGGTGTATATTACTACTTATATTAAGAACTGCCTTCTGGAGTCGAACCAGCTTCACCGGTCACCGTTGGACTAACCTCCAGTTAGTTATACACCTTTTCTCAAGGGACGTGTACACACGTATCACTTGACACCTGCACATACAACGATCTGCTTCTCGATCAGTAACCCCTTGGCTGCTAGCACAGCTTGACACCTGCACATACAACGATCTGCTCAACCAGTAACCCCTTGGCTGCTAGCACAGCTTGACACCTGCACATACAACGATCTGCTTCTCAATCAGCAGCCCCTTGGCTTCTAGCACAGCTTGACACCTGCACATACAACGATCTGCTTCTCGATCAGTAACCCCTTAGCGGCTGTAAAGTTTGTGTCATGCTTCATCACATCCATTCTGCCAGTCACATAACCTAGGCACAGCTTGACACCTGCACACACAACGATCTGCTTCTCGACCCGTAACCCCTTGGCGGCTGTAAAGTTTGTGTCATGCTTCATCACATTCATTCTGCCAGTCACATAACCTAGGCACAGCTTGACACCTGCACACACAACGATCTGCTTCTCGATCCGTAACCCCTTGGCGGCTGTAAAGTTTGTGTCATGCTTCATCACATCCATTCTGCCAGTCACATAGCCTAGGCATTCACGACTGAACCCTCACGTAAACGAAATTGATTCAAACAAGTTGAGCGTGTTACAGTGCCAACTCACAAAAGCTGCTAGGGCAGCTCAGGGCCCCATGCCTGACACTCACAACTCACAACTCACAACTCACAACTCACAACTCACAACTCACAACGTTGCAGCTATGCAAAGCAAGGGAGGCGGGCGGAGCTCCAATTGGTGGAAGACATATAGAATGGCGTGATGCGACCGGAGGAGGTGTGTGGAGTTGTGTGCGTATGTGTGTGCATGTGTATGTGTGGGTACATGTACTGCAGGCACATAGGTGTTGTGTATGTGTGCATGTACTGTGTGTGTGTGCACGTACTGCAGGCACATAGGTACTGTGTGTGTATGTGTGCATGTACTGTGTGCGTATGTGCGTATGTGTGCATGTACTGCAGGCACATAGGTACTGTGTGTGTATGTGTGCATGTACCGTGTGTGTATGGTTCATGTACTGCAGGCACTTAGGTACTGTGTGTATGTGTGCATGTACTGTGTGCGTATGTGTGCATGCACTGCATGCACATAGGTACTGTGTGTGTTTTTGTGCATGTACCGTGTGTGTATGGTTGCATGTACTGCAGGCACATAGGTACTGTGTACTGTGTGTGTATGTATGCATGTACTGTGTGCGTATGTGTGCATGTACTGCAGGCACATAGGTACTGTGTGTGTATGTGTGCATGTACCGTGTGTGTATGGTTGCATATACTGCAGGCACATATGTACTGTGTGTGTATGTGTGCATGTACTCTGTGTATGGTTGCATGTACTGCAGGCACATATGTACTGTGTGTATGTGTGCATGTACTGTGCGTATGTGTGCATGTACTGCAAGCACATAGGCACTGTGTGTGTATGGGTGCATGTACCGTGTGTGTATGGTTGCATGTACTGCAGGCACATAGGAACTGTGTGTGTATGTGTGCATGTACTGCAGGCACATAGGTACTGTGTGTATGGGTGCATGTACTGTGTGCATATGTGTGCGTGAACTGCGGGCACACAGGTACTGTGTGTGTATGGGTGCATGTGTGCATGTACCGTGTGTGTATGGTTGCATGTACTGCAGGCACATACCGTGTGTGTATGATTGCATGTACTGCAGGCACATAGGAACTGTGTGTGTATGTGTGCATGTCCTGCAGGCACATAGGTTGTTGATGGATCACCATCTTTAACTCCAATTGGCAGCAGGCAGGCAAGACAAACACAAACCTTTCATTCCCCTGCAGCCACACTTCACCTCTTGCCCTACACCCTTCACACCTCACCTATTGCCCTTCACCCTCCAAACTTGACCTATTGCCCTACACCCTTCACACTTCACCTGTTGCCCTACACCCTTCACACTCCACCTATTGCCCTACACACTTCACCCATTGCCCCACACCCTACACACCCAGCCCTCAAACTGCTCAGCACCTGGCTATGGCTTCTGATCCAGGTCGCTGAGGCAATTCACCAGGAGCTAGATGCAGAGAAGCAGGAGGCAGCTGCCGCCCTCATCAAGTCAGGCAGCAGGCGCTTTGAGCCAAGCCTGGCTGCCACACGGAAGCGACGGGTCACCTTGCACGAGATCCCCAACTATGTGAGCGTGTGCACCTGTAAAGATCCCTACATCCATTTAAAGCGTAGACCCTCTAAGAAAGCTGCTTAGGATTTAAACAAGCGGCAGGGAACATGATCCACTTTGGGTACCTGGTATCAAATTGTTCTCTTGACACGAAGATGAGTATCGCCTGTGATTAGGCCTTCAAAGCTGCTGTTTATAAGTTACGGGTAAAGGGCTTGATTCGGCTAGTAACATTTTGACAACCAGTTAGAACGCTTTTGCTCATTGTTCTACCCACCATCATGTCTGTGTGTTCCGGCAAAAGTCGCGAAATGGGAGTGTATGAGGAGTATAGCAGGGAGTGTGTGAAGAGGTTAGCAGGAGTGTATAAAGAGTGCATGAAGAGTATAGCAGGGAGCTGCTCAACCAAATAGCAAGTTATGCCGTATATAACAGATACGTAGGGTTGGCCTGAACCATGTATATACGGTGTATATACGGTAACTTTGGCAGGAAGATCACCAAATGTACGGTCATATACGGTGTATATATACGGTTCTGGCCAACCCTACAGATACGGTAGCGAGGCCAGTCCTCCATCCACCTTGCGAGCAGCGCTCCTTGTGGTGTCCAGGCACTGTAAGGCCACATTGTGCAGATGGTGGTGCTGTCCCTTACGGCGTAATGTGGTGTCCAGGCACTGTAAGGCCACATTGTGCAGATGGTGATGCTGTCCCTTACGGTGTAATTTCCTGTGCAGGTGCCTGCAGTCCTTGACAAATTCACCCCAAGTTCACGATGGGGAAGCTTTCAGCAGATGCAGCATGTGAGTTCAACAGCTGTTTGGTTTCATTGCAGTTTGTGCAAAGGTTTGGTTCGCTTGCGCATGTCTGTGAACAACAGAGGGTAATAACGTTCCATTGCAGTTGCGTGCAAAGGTTTGGTTCGCTTGCGCATGTCTGTGAACAATAGAGGGTCATGACGTTCCATTGCAGTTGCGTGCAAAGGTTTGGTTAGCTTGCACGCGTCTGTGAGCAACAGAGGGTTACGAAGCTCCATTGCAGTTGCGTGCAAAAGTTTGGTTCCTTTGCTTAGGGGGGTGACCGGCAGCCAAAATATGCTGGCTGTAGCTGGCTCGGCCAGTACAAAATAAAGAAAGGCATGAGATCTCCTTCCTCGATATTCCCTCACATTTGTCACTCTTCACCTTCTGTTCTTTCAAAGGTGCCAATTCGCGTGAAGAAGTCAATCAGCAAGAAATGTGCAGCATTCTGTGCGGGAGGGAAAGCAACACAGGTGCGCCATGAGGTCTGTGTGACTTAAGTATATATATGTGTGTTACTAAGTGTGACTCGTGTATCTATCTCTCTCTATATATATCTATGTTTATATATTTATGTTACTAAGTGTGACTTGTGTATATATGTTACTAAGTGTGACTCGTGCATATATATGTTTCTAGGTGTGACTTGTGTATGTATATGTTACTAAAAAGCCACTTCTTACTTGCTTCTTCTATTCATACAACGTGCAGGCTGTGTGCAAAACGGCTGGAAAAAAAGAGGAAAATTGTTGGACGATCATGCAGGTGATTCTGTCATTTAAGCAGTTCCTAAGACAGCCAGCTTGGTATCCAATAAGACCTCACTGTCTGCGTCTTTATCCATCAGGCATACTTTTTTGAAAGAAGGATCGCAATACCCCCTGAGTTTCCTGAATTGATCAGCATATACAAACCACACGCAACCCTGGAAGTCACCAGATAACCATTTAATTAAAACTGGCCCATCGTAATTGCTGCACGAGTAGGTTGCATCAAGTACTGTGTGCTACCAAATAAAACCACCTTGCAGAAACGCAAGCGTGGCCTGCCATACAAAGTACTGTGTGCTACCAAATAAAACCATCTTGCAGAAACGCAAGCGTGGCCTGCCATACAAAGTACTCGTGAAGGACCTCAAGGGGCGTGCTGACAACTACCTGAGGGTCTGGGCTGTGGTGCGTATTCAGGTAAGGGGTCATTGAGATCACATTCAGGGCGGTAAGATCACATGCATGGCGGTAACATCACACGGTACAATCATATGGAGTGAGATTACATTCAGGGCGGTAACATCTCACGATAAGATCACATTCAGGGCGGTAAGATCACATGCATGGCGGTAACATCACACAGTAAGATCATGTGGATCGAGATCACATTCAGTGCAGTGAGATCACATTCTGGGCGGCAACATCACACGGTAACATCACATTCAGGGCGGTGACTTACGGCTTTGTACAGAACCCCTACATGCAGACAGTGAAAGCTGGGCTTTGGTGCTCATCTAGTGTAGTTGTAGTTTTGTTTAATTTGTATTACAAAGGCCTCCAGCCTGGCAAGGCTGGTCAACCTATGGGTGCGCACCTAAGGTGAGGTGGATCAGGTCAGGTCTCACTTGAGGACAATGTACGTGGACCACATCTTAACATTTCCAAAGCCTGAGCCCTATACCTTGCGCACAGTATCTTTCAATCCAACCCTTGAACTACTTCAACCCATGAGTTGCTGCAATATACTGCGGCTGGGTCGCCAGAAGCAAGTCAGAAAGATGACCTTCTGTTATCGAATTCCACGTAGGAGGGTGTGGCAGAGGGCCCTATGCGGCGGTCTATAAAAGGGTCTATCTCAAACAACAACAGCAAGAGTCGCGTCGCCCTCCCACTGAATAATCCACCGTACCCCTTTTGGCCAATGCTTGAGATACACCTTGTCTTGGAATTCGTGTTTCATCACACACACAACCGATCCCAACTACAGCAAAGAAATGAATCATGTAGCAACATGTTCAGTGTTGTGCACCTGACGCTTGACGGCGTCAATGGTAAATGACGCTGACGGCGTAATTTATGTCAAATTTACAGCGGAAATAATAAATTACGCCGTCAATCGTCAGAGTTTAATGACAATAACGCCGTTATTTACGATCGTTATTTACGGTGCCATTTTTGAATGACGCCATATGTGCACAACACTGAACATGTTGCATCTCATAAGGCGTCATTGCATCATACTTCTGCACACCGCCACCATTCGCCCACTATACCGTTCTTAACTCCTGCTCAAACCGACCCAACTACAGCGAAGACATGAATCATCTAGCAAAATGTTGCATCTCATAAGGCGTCATAGCATCATACTTTCTGCACACCGCCACCATTCGCCCACTATACCGTTCTTAACTCCTGCTCACCCCTTCATTCCTGGCTAGTTCTTGTTCCATATGGTTACTTCGCATCCTTTAATCTTGCCCCCATGCTGCTTTTCACCACTGCTCACCCCTTAATGTCTGGCTAGTTCTTGTTTTACATGGTTGCTTCGCATCCTTTAATCTTGCCCCCATGTTGCCTTTCACCACTGCTCACCCCTTAATGTCTGGCTAGTTCTTGTTCCATATGGTTACTTCGCATCCTTTAATCTTGCCCCCATGCTGCTTTTCACCACTGCTCACCCCTTAATGTCTGGCTAGTTCTTGTTCCACATGGTTACTCCGCATCCTTTAACCTTGCCCCCATGTTGCCTTTCACCACTAATCACCCCTTCATTCCTGGCTAGTTTTTGTTCCACGTGGTTGCTCCGCATCCTTTAATCTTGCCCTCATGTTGCCTTTCACCACTGCTCACCCCTTAATGTCTGGCTAGTTCTTGTTCCACATGGTTACTCCGCATCCTTTAACCTTGCCCCCATGTTGCCTTTCACCACTAATCACCCCTTCATTCCTGGCTAGTTTTTGTTCCACGTGGTTGCTCCGCATCCTTTAATCTTGCCCCCATGTTGCCTTTCACCACTGCTCACCCCTTAATGTCTGGCTAGCTCTTGTTCCACGTGGTTACTCCGCATCCTTTGAACGTGTCCCCATGTTGCCTTTCATCAATGCTCACCCCTATCTCTGTCCTTGTTCCATACGGTCAGGCAGCATGGAGGGCCAAAGCCAAAAAGGCACGAGGCGAAGCAGACACAGGACTGTCCCCCCCCCCCATGAACCGTGAGCAGCTGCTGCGTATGGCACTCACAACCGCGGCGGGTGACCTTTACAGAGAGGTGCGGGCAGAGCACTTCAAGATGTGCTGCTCTGTGAAATTTGATTGGCCTGGGACAGCGCCCTGGTGTTCTAGCTCACGTATTTGCAGGCTCCAGCTCATGGCACAGGACACTCACCTTGATTCAGTAAGCCTTCAGAATAGAGACGTATAAGCAGCTCTTTCATCACGCTGTTGTGTTTTCGCTTTTTTGTTGCAAGGGCTGGCCACCCGTCACGAGCTCGATGCCTGCGTTAAGGTCTTGGCTCAAGCCCTTGCACCTTACTTTCGTTTACTCCGAGTCTCACGTACACCATAAAGCCCTTGCACCCTATTTTCGATTACTCCGAGTCTCACATACGCCTTAAAGCCCTTGCACCCTATTTTCGTTTTCTCCGAGTCTCACGTACACCCTAAAGCCCTTGCACCCTATTTTCGTTTTCTCCGAGTCTCACGTACACCCTAAAGCCTTGCACCCTATTTTCGTTTCTCCGAGTCTCACGTACACCCTAAAGCCTTGCACCCTATTTTCGTTTCTCCGAGTCTCACGTACACCCTAAAGCCCTTGCACCCTATTTTCGTTTTCTCCGAGTCTCACGTACACCCTAAAGCCCTTGCACCTCACTCTCGTTTTCTCCGAGTCTCACGTACACCCTAAATCCCTTGCATCTTACTTCCGTTTTTACCAAGTCTCACGTACACCCTAAAGCCCTTGCATCTTACTTCCGTTTTTACCAAGTCTCACGTACGCCCTAAAGCCCTTGCACCTCACTCTCGTTTTCTCCGAGTCTTACGTACACCCTAAATTCCTTGCATCTTACTTCCGTTTTTACCAAGTCTCATGTACACCCTAAAGCCCTTGCATCTTACTTTTGTTTTTACCACGTCTCACGTATGCCCTAAAGCCCTTGCACCTCAATCTCATTTTCTCCGAGTCTCACGTACACCCTAAAGCCCTTGCACCCTATTTTCGTTTACTTCGAGTCTTACGTACGCTCTAAAGCCCTTGCACCTCACTCTCATTTTCTCTGAGTCTCACGTACACCCTAAATCCCTTGCACCCTATTTTCGTTTACTCCGAGTCTCACGTACGCCCTAAAGCCCTTGCACCTCACTCTCATTTTCTCCGAGTCTCACGTACACCCTAAATTCCTTGCACCTTACTTCCGTTTTTACCAAATCTCACGTACGCCCTTAAGCCCTTACACCCTATTTTCGTTTACTCCGAGTCTCACATACGCCTTAAAGCCCTTGCACCCTATTTTCGTATGCTCCGAGTCTCACGTACACCCTAAATCCCTTGCACCCTATTTTCGATTACTCCGAGTCTCACATACACCCCATATCCCTTGCACCTTACTTCGTTTTTACCAAGTCTCACGTACGCCTTAAATCCCTTGCATCTTATTTTTGATTACTCCGAGTCTCACGTGCACCCTACTTCCTTCTTGCTGCCTCCAGACATCTGCAGAGGGACGCAAAGCGCTGCGAAACCTCTGCTCTGACAAACATCAGATGTCATTCAAAGAGCTGCTGGATGACATCACGCTGCAGGTGCGGTGCGCACAGGGAGCAGGTCATGTGTAGAACCTGCAGGTTATGTGTAGAACCTGCAGGTCATGTGTAGAACCTGCCAGAATAACACAGGGAGCAGGTCATGTGTAGAACCTGCAGGTCATGTGTAGAACCTGCCAGAATAACACAGGGAGCAGGTCATGTGTAGAAGATGCAGGTCATGTGTAGAACCTGCAGGTCATGTGTACAACCTGCCAGAATAACATGTTGTAGTGATGCCGTGCGTTCTGGGCTCGAAGGTCCAATGCATTGTACAACTTTACACATGTGTGAAATGCATGATGGGAGGGAAACTGCCAACATTTTTTATCATGCTTGATAATGAGGTGGGTGCGGAAAGTTGGAGAAGGAGGGGGGGCAGTGGGCGCATGGTACTATAATTCGTACAATGGGAAGGGTTTTGATGCCAGTATCAAATGACAAATGACTCCATATGTAAAAGCTGTGAGAGTGTTGTGCCTATAACTGTGCACCTGCTCGTTCCATTATCTGAGTAGGCCGCTTAAAAAGGGTCTGATGCAGCTTGTCCATACCATTGCTTTCAATGGTCGTATTTCAAGGCAGCTTGTCTATATCACTATTTCAAGGCAGCTTGTCTATACCAATGCTTTCAATGGTAGTATTCCAAGGCAGCTTGTCTATACCAATGTTTTTAATGGTAGTATTTCAAGGCAGCTTGTCTATATCAGTATTCCAAGCCAGCTTGTCTATACCAATGTTTTTAACGGTAGTATTTCAAGGCAGCTTGTCTATATCAGTATGTCGAGGCAGCTTGTCTATACCAATGCTTTCAATGGCAGTATTTCAAGGCAGCTTGTCTATATCAATATGTCGAGGCAGCTTGTCTATACCAATGCTTTCAATGGCAGTATTTCTAGGCAGCTTGTCTATATCAGTATTCCAAGACAGCTTGTCTAAACCAATGTTTCTAACGGTAGTATTTCAAGGCAGCTTGTCTATATCAGTATGTCGAGGCAGCTTGTCTATACCAATGCTTTCAATGGCAGTATTTCTAGGCAGCTTGTCTATATCAGTATTCCAAGCCAGCTTGTCCATACCAATGTTTTTAACGGTAGTATTTCAAGGCAGCCAAGCATCCGGGTCAAATTGAGAAGCACTTTCTTTTGCCTGGGGCTTTGAGCATGTGGGTCACGTGGTAATGCCTCTGTAAGAGAATCCTCGACTCCTACCACACTTGAAGCTACCCAGTTTTGACGCACATGACTTACGCGTTTTTGGAGCAAACGTGTGGGTTCAACTGGTGTAGAATGAAAACTCAGTGCATTGCACACGGAAGATGTCCGGCTCAGCTTACAAAACACTGGAAGCAAGCAAGTTGCAATTGCATGCAGTCAAGGGTTTATGCCTACCAGCATGCAATCTAAATCCGTTGCCAACAACCAAACCAGTGCACGCAAATCATGACCTCCCACAATGTGCTTGCAGTCGTGTGTCAGGAAGGGCATGAACGACTGCATGGACTCCGTAATTAAACCGATGACCACGCCCTACATATTTAAAAAGGAACACAGCAGACGCTTCGGTTTGGTTGCCGGGGTCTCACAGTTGGTACGTGCTCAAGCTTTGCAGCATGCCACATGCTATACATGTGTATGCTGCATGTGCTCTAAGCGGTGTGTGCATTCGTTGTGGCACTCTCACAGCTTGTGCTTTCTGTACCTGTGTTATTTTGTCTATTGGCCTCAAACGATGCTGCAGCTTATGGTCATAAAATGCCTGCTACATAGGCAGGCAGGGCTGGCATGCTTCAAACGCTAGGTTACTTCGTTCTGTGCTATTGAAGAACCACGTGTCAGGTTGGAGCTGGTTTAACGTGTACGCATTATGCACAAAAGGCTGTGCTTCCGTTTTCCTCATTAAAATGGGGAGCAACATGGATGCCTGCGTACTGATTGTTCTTGGTCTCCACTCCAATATGTAGCCTTATTATTGCACACGTGCATGGATCTGCGTAGAATTTGAGCCCAATACACACGCGCATTTGGGCACCTTACACTTATTCATGCGCTATTCACACAGATACAAAAGCTCGCTGTGACATTGAAGACACGACTCAAAGCACATGCAATTGCACAAAAGGATGGTTTCAAAAGCAGCAGACCAGGCACTGCACGCAGCCAGCCAGGCACTGCACGCAGGTAGGATTGTTTTTTCACATCTGCCTTTTGCTGGAACATTTTATCGCGCACATGGCAAGAGGTGAGGGGCACTTAAATAGGCTCTGCGTGTAGCCGTGCACAGCAGACCAGGCACCGCGCACTTGAAGTTTTTACATTTTTTCCGCGCTGCATGTATATACCGTGCCATCAACTTATCGCGCTGTATTTGCACATGCATTCCCGTCCAGCACTGCATTTGCACTGCATTTGCACACACATTGCTGTCCTGCACCCTGTTGCACTGCATGTACACGTGCATTGCCGTCCTGCACTGCACTTGCACTGTATTTGCACATGCATTCTTGTCCTGCACGCTATTGCACTGCATTTGCACATGCATTCCCGTCCTGCACCCTATTGCACTGCATTTACACATGCATTGCCGTCCTGCACCTTTTTGCACTGCATTTGCATTTCACCATATGCAATTTGCCATGAACAATGCCATTGACCACCGTACCAAGACTCCAACAGACAGAAATCCTTAGCAACTGTCTACCGGTTCCGTCTACTCTTGCCGATGTAGATCGCCCCTTCCTCAACAAGCACAGGGCGCAATTTTGCTCACATCATTTTTGTCAGACTTGCCGCCAGACAGATACACTACAAGTGCTAGCCAAACAGCTCAAATCCCTGTGTGTAAATGCACCTGTGTGTGTGACATTTCTGTGTGTACATTTTGCTCACATCATTTTTGCCAGACTTGCCGCCATACAGATACACTACAAGTGCTAGCCAAACAGCTCAAATTCCTGTGTGTAAACTTGCATGCTTGTGTGTGTGTGTGTGTGTGTGCGCAGTCGCCCAAACACAGGCAGCCGCAGCCGACCGGTATCGTCCAACACCAGGCTCAGCAGACCTACCACAGCGTCCAGGGCTAAATCAAAGTGAGCTAGTCGCGTGCACCTGGGCAGCCAATGCAACTAACTACTTTGTGCAGCTTGCAGTCACATGAAAGATCTCCGTGTGTATGGAATGCTGTGTGGCATGCACTATCACCGCATGCAATAACCATGCATGATCTTTAATCTGGACGGCGCAGCCCTACATCAAGACAGTGAAAAGAAGCGTTGCAAACATGTCGCATTTAAAACTTGTCGCATTCTAAAAGTAAGCCGTCTTTCATTTTAAATGCAGGAGGCAGGTGGATGCTTTAGAGCTGAGTTTCTCTGAGGTATGACATTTATAGCCGTGTTGCTGTTGTGTCATGTCTGCCCCTGTCAGCATGCAAGTGTGTACTCATTAGGTCATGTCGGCCTCATTGTGAACTCATTGCGTCATGTCGGCCCCTGTCTCCGTTCAAGTGTATACTGACTGACACACTGGAACACTTTCTTCCCCTCCCATACACACATACATCTCTCTCTCTCTCTCTCTCCCTCTCTCTCTCTCTCTCTCTCTCTCTCTCTCTCTCTCT
>Ga0307963_1003364_pt1 | contig 12707 bp, 18 predicted proteins | sample OrgLakmetagen594_FD_201829 | JGI IMG/M metagenome (GOLD analysis project Ga0307963, IMG submission 201829) | Saline water microbial communities from Organic Lake, Antarctica - #594 | ecosystem: Environmental > Aquatic > Non-marine Saline and Alkaline > Saline | place: Antarctica: Organic Lake...
TCTTGTTCAGTCTGGCCTCTTTCTCTTCTTGAAGCTGGCTTTTTTATGCTATAGCTCAACTGCCCTCGCTGGCGGATATAGCTGTGTAACCCTTACCCTTACCCTTGATCTGTCCAAACTGTTATGCGCAATAAAAGTAGATTCCGCTTGCGTGCGCATACTTTGAAAGTTGAGACAGCAGCGTGGCTTGAAGATGGTTCTTGCATATGTGACCGATGTCCTGGTGAAGATGAACATGTTCAGAATGAGGTGCATACTCTTTTATTTTGCCAAGACCATTGAGTTTGTGAGCTGAGGAAACATTTTTGTTTTTGTCTACACCTTTTTTTGAGGACTTTTCAGTAGCCCCACCCTTTTTGCTGCAACAGGTCAACAACCAACTTGTTCATGATTTCCTTTCTCAGCAGAACAATAGACTTTTTCTTTTTCTATCTGAGCTTATGGATTTATTTGTGGCTGGCCGACACCAGTCAGCAGCCGATCAGCCAAACAACCTGGCTGAAGGTCACCCCCCATTGTAACCATTGTAACCATCATGGACAATACAGACAAATCTCTAGCAGATCTCAATTTGGATTCCAAAGATTTTTAAACCTGACACGCAAACTGAATGAACATTCCATCAGACATGCATCTACACCCATGATTACAAGCTATGCACTGCAATACAACTTGAACAATAAAAGTCAAGATGCGGGTCATGCTGGCTGTGTCATCACTAGTAGCAGAAACAAGATTTTCTTCTTATATCAGGCTGATGGGCTCTTTGCGCTGGTCTCAGCTGGCACCAAAATAAAAGCAGCCAGATTATAAAGAGGGTGTCTGTATTGCTTGGTGGCGCTGTCTGTCTTGTACATTGATTGATACAGCTGCTGGCCATGACAAAGGAGCAGTTAATGTCAGCCAGTGCAGAGTTATAGATTAGTTTTGAAGCATAGGCGGATAGACACAAGTATTTTGGTCACAAATAGGTTGCTCTTCCACTGGAAAACCATCTGAGGTTTGAGGTTTGTATGGACATTGGTGAGGGGAAGTGAAACAAGCAGAAAAGTGCCCCGTACTGATGCCGAGCTGTGCGCAAACTGCATACACGCAGCCTCAGCATATGACACCAGATGTGCACATCTCTCCCAGGGAGGAAGCCACAGCCATGCAAGCACACCACAATTAAAAGCATGCAGGTGATATCTCCAGAAAACAGCCCTCAGCTTTGCTTGGCTCACTCCACACTCTCCCTTCCCGGGGCTGGGACTGTTTATACAAGAACTATTAAATCCAGAAGAGAAAAGGTCACCAATAAGACTGGCACATCCATGAGCTTGCTGAACAAGGCGTACAGACACTTTCAAATGTCAACTAATAAATTGCTGTCACATGACTTGTTGCTGCCACTGGTTGGGCGAGAGCTGTCAGATAAAATCTCCGTCACTGCAAAGTAAGTACAAGGCTCAGCACAAACAATGAACACCCCTCTAAACTGAGAGGATTTTTAAACAAGCCCAGTAGGCCTAGATTGTACGAGAAATGTGCAGAGTAGGATGCTGTGTAGTATGATTGTCATGATTGTCATGATTGCAGAAGGTGAATTTTAAAATGCCCTCGAAATAAATCCCCAGACCCCCTCACGAACTGAAATCGATAATTTAATTATCTGAGAGTGTGCCCGAAGTGAACGGACGGTGAACGGACGAAAATTGTCGTGGCTAGCAAGGACCAGCCAGGAGCCAATCAAACATTAACCTGAATGATGTCCACCCCCCATTGGAGCAATTATAACCAAGTCACTCTTAGATCCCTCTGACCATTCACATGATTTGCGAATGAGCATCACGTCCAACACAATAGAACTTACACAGTCATTTTATTGCAGTCACGTAAATGACGTGATTTCAAGCTTCTAGTTGGAAGTACAAGCGCAGCCAAGCGTGCGGTGGTTTTATGGCAGTTTAAGGAGGAACAACGGACCTCTTACAAACGAACCAAGACCTGGAGTTGTTGTACCACCATAAAAAAGAAAGGGACAGGGGAGACGTAGGAAGGTTTCATTGCTGTGTAGCAAAGCAGCAATGATCGGCGAGGGTGGTGGCTGTGTGTGCGCCCTTTGCAAAGTGCCTTCCTCCTCCTTAATCACCACCAGTACACTCATCCTATCAGCAAGCTACACAACAAACAATAAACGCTGGTGGGTCACAGGCAGGTCTGCACGATGCTGGAGTGCACCGCATCAAACACTCCGGCCTTGAAGTCGCCCTGCATTTCGTCGAGTTCCATGTCCAGGACGTAAAGAGGGGGAGCAGAGGGTAAAAGGAGACGTCGTTGATTGAGACACAGGTCTTGACATTTGGAGGGAATGGTGGTGGAGGTGTTTGTTGGGACACAGATGCCAGAGCGGTTCCTTTTAAATACTTATGGGGTCAGTGATTCCCTCTGCACAGTTATTGTGTTCATTCTGTGTCAAAAGCACAGCGTACAAGAATACGTCATTGTCAGAGGCATCAGTCTGGACGTTCGGGGTCGTAGTGTGTAGAAACTGTGGCACAGAGGGTGAAGGGAGTGCTGGCTGTGGGATCCAGAGGGATCCAGAGGGTGCGTGCTGGCAATTGGTGGGGGTACCATTATGCCTAGGTCTAGGAAATAAGAAGTGTGTGGTCTGTTGCCAGCCAAAGAAGGTTAACAGATTCCAATATAATATAACATGGCAATGGCCAACCCTTTCAGAAGAGGCACGTGCACAGGCAAGCAAGTACGTGGATGCACACCGTACACAGAAATGTGCGTATTGCAGTGGCCAACCCTTTCAGAAGAGGCACGTGCTCAGGCAAGCAAGTACGTGGATGCACACCGTACACATAAATGTGCGTATAGCAGTGGCCAACCCTTTCAGAAGAGCACATGCTCAGGCCTAGGCAAGCGAATACCAAACCCCAGTGCTGCACAGGTGCATGCACCGAGCTGGCATCAGAAAGAGAGTGGTCATGCTCTGACGCACATAACAGGATGGTGTGAAAGTCAGTGGGGAGCTGATGGGTGAGCAAAAAGTGCACGCATTTGTTGCTGCACGCAAAAGCAGAGTACTGCGAGCAGAACAGATAATGCTGTTTGCCTTGGACCTAATACAAAAATGCCATTTGAAAGGGAGCCTTAAGGTACTCACGCCAGCAAGGAGCAAGCAGGTGCTTTGACTCTCATACGTTGTGTGATGATCATGAGGCTGTGTGATGCTCATGAGGTTGCGGGATGCTCATGAGGTTGTGTGATGATCATGAGGCTGTGTGATGATCATGAGGCTGTGTGATGATCATGAGGCGAATACTTGGCCGCACAGCTCAAACACTGACCTTGGTCGTAAGTGAATTGAAATGCAGAGGGTCCAGGCTGGATGTCAAAATCCCTGGGGACAGCATACGCAACGCAGAGGAAGCTCAATATCTTATGATGCTATTGCATGCAGTGAAGATGCAGCAAATATTTTATGATGCTTTTGTAGTGATGACCATGCAGCAAATCCTCACTGACAACATTTTCCATCCGCATGATGGGCACGCAGGATTCATTAAGCACGTACTTGCCACCCCATCACTCATGAGCACGTCATAACTCAATCGTTCAAGTCACCAACAATCTCAATCACCTCACCTCACCTGTATGCAACATATTTCTGGTGATTTTCCTGCCGAATATGTATTTGGTTAAGGCTAACCCTATTCGCATTGCAACTGACTGGCACCTCATCTCACCAAATCAGGCTTGTGTGAATTCACGCTGTCTCAGAGCATTTTGGACATAAATTACAATACACGTGTTAGGTGTATGTATTTAGGCTGTACGTATTAGGCTGTACGTATTAGGCTGTATTGTACTGCTCTAAGACGTTGGGATTGGCTAGTACGGTCTCAAACCGTACAAAACAGTGGTCAACTTGCAGTGTGATTTTTGCTCCAATTTCAGCCCAAAACAATTCTTTTCATTTTGCAAGAATTGCTCATGAATAAAACACTAATTGTTAACCAGAAATTGAATTTGAGGAGCCATGGATATAAAGAGAGCATTTTGCCTGAATTTATGGTTCGGGTTTAGCATTGAGGGTGATGTTTAATGTTAAAATAAAATAATAGGCCCATGATGTCAAAACAGTGTTTGGAAGTTTGCAATGGGGAACTACTTAGCTCGGGTGTTATGATGTGCATTGAACTCATCCAATAATGCAATGACACTGAAGAGTGCTACATCGTGTTTTTGAGGTTGGGGTTGCATGATAGATTTTGCATGAAACAGGAGACGCCAGAAAGCGCAACTTTTGGACGTCATGTACGAATCCGGGTAAAAATTAGATATACAAAATCCTAACGTCAATAAGAGCTTTTGATTGGTATATGTATGGGTCCGATCCGCGGAAAAGGGGGGTGGGGGGTCCGAGTTGTTTTGGGTGGTCCAAAACATTTCTGGCCACTTCTACGGCATTTTCAGAAGCAATGTGGACATGTGCAAGCCAGTGCCCGGTGAGTCATTTGGGCATGGGCGTCCGTATCTCAGTATTTGCCCCATACCTCTGCGACACTTCAGATTCAGGTCTTGATGAGTATGTAGATGGATGCCTATTTGGAAAAGAAGCAGATTGGCAGCAGATTGGTACCCTTTTTGTGTGGGTGGAGGCACTGGAACGCGTGGGTAGGGGATGGGTGGTGGGTCAGGGGGGTCCACCTAACAAACAGGACATGACGTCCATTAATTTTTTTTGGCGCCTCCTGCCCGTGATGTCAAAATAGCATCACAGCAATTTGTCCCCCTTTTTCCTAGGCACTCTTGCAATGTAAGAACTCGACAGAGAGATTCAGCTGGAGTAGTGTGCTAATTAAAAGTCCATTTATTCTTTTGATATCCATGCCGCGTCATCATCCCTACGGGATTCCTCATGCGGCTTTTAATCAAGTATAGCGTCTGAATTAAGTTTCCATGCAAGCCACTGCTGGGCCTTTCCCCCGAACTGATACAGCCCAAACCCAGTCTCAGGGTCGTCCAGGGAAGCAATGTGTGGAGTCAACACATAAGAGGAGTACGCTGGAGGTGGAATTGGGAAGTGTTGGGGTGGAGAGGCCTTTCTGAGGCCGAAATTACACTGGCAGTGCCAGCTTGGCACCGTACCGTACACCGTACCGTATTGCACCGCCTGGACGGTAAAATAGGTAAGCAAAATTCAAAAATACACCGCCTTTAACAAAAAGATGGACCGTATTGTAGTTATAGCACCGTACTGTCTGACTGTCTGAAAACAAGCCTGCACCTTACACTCTATATATATAGGAGTAGCAGTATGTATATGGTTATGGCCAACCCCATTCACATTGCAACTGACTGGCACCTCATCTCACCTAAATACAACGTATACTTAATACTTAAATATTTATAATTAATACGTAGGGTTGGCCAGATCCGTATTTCAGGTTTTCAAATACCGTATATATGTATGCCCCCTGCACCCTCGCTCTGTGGCATGCTCCTTTGCTGACCTTGAAGGGTTCACTATTCCCAGCAGCTTTCCACAAACACCCCCCCCTTCATGCACTTCAGCTTGCATACCAGCCCCTCCACCCCATCTGTAACTTGTTTGACAATCACTGGCTCCAGCCAACTCCAAAACGGTTGTGGCTTAGAATTGCCCAAGACAATACGGCAAAAATACGCCGTATATTGCCGTATAGACACCGTATTAATACGTACATACGGAAATACGGAATTCGGATACGGCGGGGGGAGGCTGGAAAATACGGCGTTTATACCGTACCGTAAAATACGTATAATTATACGAATACGGATCCGGCCAACCCTATTAATATGTATCTGGTTGCAGTTAACCCTATTCACATTGCCACTGACCGGCACCTCATCTCACCTGTATACAACATACCCCACCCTCAGCTCATAATCATCTGCTTGCTGGATCTGCGTTGCGATTTCCGAGATCTTGGCTTTGACGGTGTCGATCATCGGCCTGCATGGCGAGCATGTATGCAGAAACAATGGCTTTCTCTACAACCGGGCGTATGATTTGAAATATGGAGTCCAACACAGGTCGAACACACACACACACACACGTTCAGCAAGCACACGCTGTAGGTGCTTTACTTGGTAAACTATGAGGAATTGCGTAGGCAGTTGGACGACCTCCCACATGCATGCGTTTCCAGGGTAGAGACACCCAAGGGACCGGGGATCAGAAGTGCTACATCAGATGCGCTGCCCTCCCTCCCATTTCATGCAGTGCCATGTCAACTCCCCACCTCACGCAGTGCTATGTCTAGGGCTTCCCATAACCATATAAATATACATACATAGGTAAGTATATACACGGCGTAGATATACGTACCGTACACATACGGCCGTATTTGTGTCTTAAGATTTTTACATCAAATTTGCGGTTGTTCTACGGTCTATTGTTTAATACGGAATACGGTACAAACTTATATATATACCGTCCGTTCACGATCACTTCGTGACCACACTTTCAAAAAATTAAATTACGATTTTAGTTCGTGAGGGGGTTTGGGGATTAATTTTTGAGTTCGAGGGCACTTCGGGAGGGCCCTGTCGGGAATTAGTTTTTGAGTTCGAGAGCCCCCCTGTGAATGCTGCCTGTGCACTGCTACTGCTGTTAGTTATGGCTGAAGCTGTGGCTGAGGCTGAAGCTGTGGCTGAGGCTTCAAAAACCCGGCCAGGGGGTTCACACTGGCGCGCTTGGAGCTCATTTCGATTTTCACCCTCAAAACTACTATAAATAATTAATTTATCACTTCAAAGTCAGTTCGGAGAGGCCTCCAAGAATTAATTAAAATTTTCGTTTTCTGGCCAAAAAATAATAAATTTCCGAAGTGATCGTAAACAAACGGTATATAAGTATACCGTAGGTTCACGATCACTTCGGGACCACACTTTTAAAAAATTAATTAAAATTTCGATTTCAGTTCGTGAGGGGTTCTGGGGAATAATTTTTGGCTTCGAGGGCACTTCGGGAGGGCTCTGTCGGGAATTCGTTTTTGAGTTCGAGAGCCCTGTGAATCCTGCCTGTGCACTGCTACTGCTGTTTGTTGAAGAGGCTGAAGCTGTGGCTGTGGCTGAGGCTGGGGACAGGGGCTTTAAGAATCCGGCCAGGGAGTTCACACTGGCGCGCTTGGAGCTCATTTCGATTTTCACCCTCTAAATCACTATAAATAATTAATTTATCACTTCGAATTCAGTTCGGAGAGGCCTCCATGAATTAATAAAAATTTTAGTTTTCTGGCCAAATAATTAATTAATTTCCGAAGTGATCGTGAACCTACGGTACATACGGAATGTTTGGCAGGAAAATCACCAAATATACGGTCATATACGGTGCATATATACGGTTATGGCCAACACTAAGTATCTGCGATCGTTTGTGGGTCGAATTGATGACCTTTGGCAGCCACGACTTCATTGCGCAAGGCGTATTTTATACCGACACCAACACGCATACCGCATTGTTTGTACTGTATGGTTTGTATGAACGCTGTATGCTTTGTATATACACTATGTATACATTCAAGCAGGGATGTGTCATACGGTGATTTGGGACGTTCAATACGGTATAATAAGTGTTAATACGGAATACGCGAAGGTATCACACAATCGTATTTTTAGGCAATTTTGGGAGTGCCGATTTTCTTCCCAAAATGGACCCATTTCGCCCCAAAATCACCCAAAACGTTCCCAATTCTTTTCCGATATATTATATGTTATAAGTATATTATATAACAGCATTGAAAGCTCACTAAAAGGCCGTTGTTTTGGCGGAAAGTGCCTGAAAAGGCCAAAACCCGGCAAAAAAATGGGCAAATTTGCATCTGTATAATACGGCTTGATTCGTTCAATACGGTAAAATACGCGTTAATTACGATACGGCGTATTATACGAATACGCCGTATGACACATCCCTGCACTCAAGAGTACGTGCTGGAGGATACACGTTGATGATGTAACTTTCAATTTTGAACAAAAACGTTCTGACTGACACCAGGCTTCTAGAGGGCATGCCCCTCCCCCTCTCACAGACACACACACAAACACACACAAACACACACAAACACACACAAACACACACACTTGCCCTCTCCCCCCCCTAGACGCACTTACACACATATACACGAACATACACAACATGCACACACTGATACACACATATCCGCGAACATACACAACATGCACACACTGATACACACACAATTACACGCCCACAGGCTGCTAGAAGATGTGAGCCCAAATAGTGAAGACTTAGCCATTGTGAGGTACAAGCTAGGCACCTTTTACTATGTGCAAGTAAGTGTATGCCCCGCTCCTAATGCCTTCCTTGCGTTTCACCACATCAACTTTGATGCATGTGTAATGTGAAGGCACCATTAAAACAAAGGCGTATTTTGGTGAGCAGCTCTTCCTGTCACGTGCTTCTCAACAGGAAACGCTTGTGACACAAAAATTTCAGAGAGCTGTGTATCATCACAAAGCGTGCAGACTATACCGTCGCATGGCATAAGCGTATAGCCTCTTCCAACCCGTGCTTGTAAAACACAAGATAGCTTATTATCTACAACTAGCAGATACAAAAATTTCAGAGAGCAGTGTATCATCACAAAGCGTGCAGACTATTCCGCCGCATGGCATAAGCGTACAGCCTCTTCCAACCCGTGCTTGTAAAACACAAAAATGCTTATCGTCTACAACTAGCAGTGGCAACCCGCAGCACGTTTTCATGTCCAGGCGATTGCAGGGTACTTAATTTGTGTGTGTGTGTGTGTGTGTGTGTGTGTGTGTGACTCCCCCTCAGGCAACAAACAATCCACAGTCTCGCATCACAGCAGGGTACTTTAATTTGTGTGTGTGTGTTTGTGTGTGTGTATGTGTGTGTGTGTGACTCCCCCTCAGGCAACAAACAATCCACAGTTTTGCATCACAGCACCTGTAGGGTGCCTGGAGTTGCGTGCGAGGGTTTGTTTGGTGATCCGAGGTTTGGTAGAAGGGGCTTTGCTTTGCTGGGCGTCCACATTTGTGAGGACGGTCCTAAATGCAACAACACTTACTGCTTCCGTGCACGAAAAGCAGCATCACTTCACTGTCTCTACATGCAGGACATGCTGCATGATGCAGAAGCTCATGTGAGGCAAGCTGGGGAAACGCTTCGGCAGATCTACGAGGATGAGAACTCTGATCTGGTGGGCGCCTGTTGTCAATGTGTATTTCTTTGGGATGGGATGGGATGGGATGGGATGGGATGGGATGGGATGGGAACGGGATAAGAAGGGACAATTTTACAAGAATTGGATGACCAAGTGCCACAAATCAGGTGCCCAGATCACACATAGCCACCACATTTTCCGTGTACCTGCATGATGCAGGCTGCATCGATATGTGTCTTCACAAACAAGCACACACATACGTACACACCGTACGGTACGTATATCACCGCGTACCGCAAACGTCTTTTACCCCCTCGCGGAGTGTCGGGAGCAGTTTAAATTACCAAGTTACAAGGGCCTCGCAAAGCTCCCATTGGGGTTACTTAATTAATTATAAGCATGAACGGGGACAGGCCGGGAAAGCTTGTTAAGCCGCCCCTCAAGGGGACAAACAGCTTGGAGGCTGGCACTCTCTTGGGGAGGGAAAACACCAAGAGGGAGGATATCTTCAATCCCTTCACATGCGCATGCACGCACACGTACCCGCACACACACACACATACGCGCGCACACACAAACACACACACAAGTTCATAACGCACGCACACACACGTACGTACACAATGTATACACACGCACGCACGTACACAATGCACGCACACACGTACAGGTATACGCACGCACACACGTACACGTATACGCACGAATACACACACACACACACACACACACACACACGCACGTACGCGCACGCACGCACACATACGCGCGTGCATACGCATGTAGGTGCAGCTCAGTGGGCCAGAAGGCCCTCTCATAGGCTCGCATTGTGTTTTATAATTAAGCGTTGCCCCCCTCGCGTTGCTTGCATTGGGATTCATTAATTGGGTTAGGATTTTTTCGAACCTTGCATTTGTTATGGTACGGTACGGCACACACAGTCCCACACATACACACACATGCGTACACACACACACACACTTGCATACATGCACACGCAGCTGGTGATGTGCAAGCACCGACTAGGCATGATCTGTGCAGCAGGGGCGGACCATCGAGCTGCCACAAAGCTGCTGCAGCTCAGCCACGATAGATATCAGGGTGGGGGTGGAACAGGGACTGGGTTGGCCAAGGAAGCGGATGTGGGGCTGGCGTTTGCCAGGTGTGCTCAATGTGTATGTGTGTGTGTATGCACGTGTGTATGAGCTTGCATTCTAAGCCCTAGCTAGTCATGTGAGTGTTCAAGAGTACAATGCGGTATTCAATAATAAGTTGTCAATTGCTTCCATGAGCTTCCTCAGAGCTCACTTGCAGAACATTATGTTCTCGACAAGCACAACAGTTTTGGTGGCAGTGATAAGAGAACGATTGGAGTCTGGCTGGTGGTGCGCACGATCTTATAAGCACACCCCCATTGTAATGCACAGTCACGTTCCCCAGTACTCACACCCTTTTCACAAACCCCTCACTCTCTCACACTTCAACTTCAGGTTTCGTGCCCTTCCCTCCCATTCCGACACTGCCGCCCGCTCCGCCGCTCTGTCTGAAGTTCGACAAGCCATTGACAGGCTTGCCGCGGCCATCGGGCCCACCCACATGCTCTGCAGAGGAGCCTTGCGTCATTTAGCACGCATGATGGTGGCGGCAAACGTGTCATTATGAGTTAGTCATGCTTGGGTAGCATAGACAAAACTACCCAGGTGCCTTCTATCACCTTTTAAAAAAGGCGGTGAATATATTTTTTTAGATATTTGGCCCCGGTCACACGCTTAATTAATTATGAAAAATTTACACATACCATGGGGTACGCCCATTCTTAACTAATTATGTGCGTGATCCAGCGGTCACACACAAAATAATTAGGATGCAATTGACGAATTTAAATAAGTACATAATTAAACAGTTTGGCTCCCCATCTAGAAGCAAATGAATACCCAACTTCTCCTGCTCCTGCTGGCCAGCATGGCCCCCGTCTATTCTCCTCCTGTTGAGTCTCCTACTGCTCGTTTTTTCCAGCACCTTGCTCTTGCCAGCAGCTTGTGCGGGCCTTATTGGCACAGAACTAAGCACAGACGAATCAGGAAAGAAGCCCAGAGCCCTGCTTCGAAGCCTTATACTATTCTTACTTTTCCCCATGGTACAGTTGAAAATATATCCCGGAAGGGGTCCGGCACCAAAACAAAAGTATTGGTTCTTATATATTTTTTGTTAATGTGACAACAGATTTCCACAACCGTTTTAACCGCGCAAAATCAACCGCTTTTAAACAACCGTCGGAACTGCCTCGGGATTAGAATACCAAATTAACTTGTAGGCACCGGCCGCTTGAGGGCCCTTCCTGCCTTCAAGGCCTTCGTTCTCGACGTAACCCAGCCACCATGGTCCAAATGTACAGACACCGGACTACACAGAGCGTGGCTTCCTCACTGAACCTCGCCAGTTTGGCTGTGTACAAGGCAAATGAAAAAGGCAATGCCGTAAGCGACGCGGGAGCAATGTTCGACCATATGACATATGGTATGTGCGTATCTCCAGCAAGGGGAGGGTGCCTTTGATTGTGAGGTTTGTCTCTGGGGGTGGAGTCTGTATCTTTGTGAAAGTGCCCCTCTTAGGGTTTGGATGGCCCCATCCAGACCCAAGGGTTGTTAAGACCAGACCTGCTCTTCTTTCCCCCTTCTCTCTTCCTAGTGTTCCTTGCAACACATGTCGGTATGTTTGCCTCCCCAGAGCTGAGGCTGAACCCCCCCAATGTCGAGGTGGACAACACGACCTACAATGACCGTACAGTCTTGACCGTGGACAGTGCAAACAGGGCTGGCACACTCGTGGAGGTGGGGACTAGTGCCTGGTTTGTTAATAACGCTTGAAAACGTGTGGGTGCGTGCATGTAGGTGTGTGTGCGTTTGGATCTGTGTGCGTGTGTGTGCGTATGTTTGAGTGAGTGTGTGTGTGTGTGTGTGTGTGTGTGGTGTGTGTGTGTGTGTCTGTGTGTGTGTGCGTGTGTGTGTGTGTGTGTGTGTGTGTGGTGTGTAGGTGTGTGTGGTGTGTAGGTGTGTGGTGTGTAGGTGTGTGTGTGTGTACGTGTGCATGTGCATGGGCTCCTGTGTGTGCGTGTACACGTACCTGTACGTGTGCGTGCACATGCGTGTGTGTAGTTGAGTGTGCATATGTGTGCGTGTGTGTGTGTGCGCGTATAAGTGAGTGTGTGTACATGCATGTACGTGTGTGTGTGTGTTTTCACACGGCTGCTTGCATCTTCACAATTGTTTTTTCTCTGCGCATGACATTCAGGTCGTACAATGCCTGACAGAAATGGGCCTCAGCATTCGCAAGGCTTGCATCTCCTCTGACGGGGGCTGGTTCCTCGATGAGTTCACCGTTGACCGCATCACAGACCCCAAAAAACTCCAGGCCATCAAGTGCGTGCCAAAGCTTCGCTTAATATATAGAAGCTTCGCTTAATATATAATTAGTTGTACACACATATGAGTAAACCTGGCTGGACCCACATACCTAAATATA
>Ga0307963_1003367_pt1 | contig 12700 bp, 19 predicted proteins | sample OrgLakmetagen594_FD_201829 | JGI IMG/M metagenome (GOLD analysis project Ga0307963, IMG submission 201829) | Saline water microbial communities from Organic Lake, Antarctica - #594 | ecosystem: Environmental > Aquatic > Non-marine Saline and Alkaline > Saline | place: Antarctica: Organic Lake...
GTGGCGTGGCCCGCCTGCTTTGGTGCAGTGCCACAGAATATCAAGGACAGTAAGTGGAAATAGTGGAACACACCTGGGGTCCTTGCGTGCGTGTGGCGTGGCCTGCCTGCTTTGGTGCAGTGCCACAGAATATCAAGGACAGTAAGTGGAAATAGTGGAACACACCTGGGGTCCTTGCGTGCATGTGGCGTGGCCTGCCTGCTTTGGTGAAGTGCCACAGAATTTCAATACAGTAAGTGCAGGTAGTGGAACACACCTGGGGTCCTTGCGTGCGTGTGGCGTGGCCCGCCTGCTTTGGTGCAGTGCCACAGAACTTCAAGGACAGTGAGTGGAGATGGGGCAGCTGCCCCAGCAGGGGGTGCAACAATCGGCACAGTTGGGCGTAGGAGACACAGTGCCACACATCCAGGTGCCTACAAACAAACGTGAAAATGCCACGTCAGTCCACCAATTACATGACAGTCAGCGATCAACTAACCTGTTTTTGGCTTGCTGTCTCCAAACTACACTTTCTGCTTTATACTTGAGGTTGTGGATTCATTTATGACTAGTTGAGACCAGTCAGCAGCCGGTCAGCCAAACTGCCTGGCTGAAGGTCACCCACCCAGTTGTATCCATTGAAGCCATTGTAAACGAAATGTACTAATAAGAGCATGCATTTGGCAGCACGCAGGCAACAGACAAAAACAGTACTCACACGCCCAGGGGTCTAAACACAGGCGCATAGACAAAAATCAACCAGTAAAAAAACAATTAAAACAAATGGAAAAATGAGTAAGTTGTAAAAGTAGTAACAATTGGTGTTAATGTTGCATACTTCAGAGGCACACCCAGGTTGGGAGCACTGTTCTGAATGCACACAAAAAGGGGAGACAATGTTGAAACACACACCCCAGGTACTTAATCAAATCAAATGCACAAATATAATAGGTGAAGACGTAAAGTGGTGAAATCAATCAAACAATCAATCAATCAATCAATCAATCAATCAATCAATCAATCAATCAATCAATCAAATGTATCAATCAATCAAATGTACAGACAGAAGGGGCGAAGACGGGAGGGGTTAAGATGGAAGGGGTTAAGACGGAAGGGGTGAAGACGAGAAGGTTTGAAGACGGAAGGGGTGAAGGCAGGAAGGGGAGAAGACGGAAGGGGTGAAGACGGGAAGGGGTAAAGACGGGAATGGGTGAAGACGGAAGGGGTGAAGACGGGAAGGGGTAAAGACAGAAGGGGTGAAGACGGGAAGGGGTGAAGACGGAAGGGAAGGCCATGTGCATGGTACTTTCACTGCCAAAAACACTGTATATGCACACCATACACGCATGGTTTTGGCCAACCCTACAGTTGTAATGGGATAAGGGTCAGTTACAACCAACCAGGGCAATGCCCAATTCAAAGCTGCTGCATCGATTGGCAGTTTTGGAGCACAATTGATTTGCAGTGGTGGTGGGGTACAATCGATTGGCAGTGGTGGGATAAAATCGATATGCAATGGTGGTGGGGTACAATCAACTTGCAGTGTTGGAGTACAATCAATTTGCAGTGGTGGTGGGGTACAATCGATTTGCAGTGGTGGTGGGGTACAATCGATTAGCAGTGGTGGGATGAAATCGATTTGCAATGGTGGGGTTCAATCGATTTGCAGTGTTGGAGTACAATCGATTTGCAGTGGTGGTGGGGTACAATCGATTAGCAATGTTGGGATGAAATCGATTTGCAATGGTGGAGTACATTCGATTTTCCTTAGCTTTACCCCCCCCATTAACGTGACCACGTACCAATAAATTTGCCATTTGCCTATATATCAAACATCAATATATAGCCGATGCACACCGTTTACCAACATGCACCGTTTACCAATACGCACACCAATGCACACCGTTTAAAGCAAGGCTCAGCGCATACACATGCGTGTACACACACACAAACACGTACTTACATGCATACACATATCTGTAGGGTTGGCCAGAACCGTATATATACGTATGTATGCACCATATATTTGGTGATTTTCAAGCCAGAAATACCGTATGTACGCCGTATGTATATGGTTCTGGCCAACCCTACATATCTGTACACGCACATACACACGCAGCACAAGCCCAAAAACACATCACACACAGCACGAGCCTGTAGTACCTCACCTCAATCCTGCCAACGCCACATCCAAGGACACCATGCCCAAAATGCTTCCAGCACCAGCACCAGCACCAGCACCACCACCACCACCGGAAGCCTCACGCACACACTGTGCAGCCCACACCCCTGCGAGGCCTAAGGACTGCAACTGGTGTAGGCCAGAGAGGAGGGGCAAGAGGGGCGGGGGGCGAGGGACGGACAGGCCTGTGTGCAGGTGGTGTGTGTGTACGTGTACATATGTGTCCGTGCGTGCTTGCGCGTGTGGGTATGTATACCTGTTTGTGTTCATGTAGAGTGTATTTTAGGGTTGCCTATTTTGTGGGAGCATGGTATATCGTTGTGAAGGTAGGCAGAAAAATGAGAGGAAGGCTGCATTGCAAGACTGCAGTGTTCATTATATTTTAATCATTGAAGGCCGTGTAGAAGGGGCAAAGCGTGAAAAGGTTGAGGAGCAGGTGTGGATGGAGGGTGGTGCGAATACGAGCAGGTGCAGATGAAAAGGCAATGTGAATACGAGCAGGTGCGGATGGATGGGTGGTGTGAATACGAGCAGGTGCAGTTGGTTAGATGGTGTGAACACAAACGATAGCGTTACGTAGGCAGCTGAAGCTACCCTACCTACATTTATTTGGGGAGAAAATAGTGACACGTAACAACTGCATAGGATACTATAAGTACGAATGAAAATAGTGACACGTGACAACTGCATAGGGTACTGTAAGTACGAATGAAAAACCATAGTGACACGTAACAACTGCATAGGATACTATAAGTACGAATGAAAATAGTGACACGTAACAACTGCATAGGATACTATAAGTACGAATGAAAAACAGCATACATGCACAGTCATTCCTGATTGCCTCACAAGCTGAGTCAGAGGAATGGAGCGTATGCAAAAGCGGCTTTAGATGAACGCATGAATGGTACTTTCATCATGGATCATCACATCATGGAGCATTAGGTAAGGTAAGGTTACATCGCTATGTAAGCCTCTGCGGGGCATCTGAGCGGAGGCTTGGAAAAAGCCTGTAATCAAACCCAAAAAGACGCAAGGAAACAATTGAGGGAAAAGGGCTTGGAACGTAAGCAACGCATTTAGGGTAATATACTACTTTTATCATCACATCATGGAACATAAGCAACGCATTTATGGTAATATATAATTTTATCATCACATCATGGAACATAAGCAACGCATTTATGGTAAAACAATAATGTTACCATCACATCATGGAACATAAGCAACGTATTACTGGTACATATTTCTATCAAGAATCATCTCATTATATAAAATGTGCAGAACGCATGAACGGTACTTTAATGCTTTTTATCAACACATCATAAAACGTGTGCTGACACACATCATAAAACATGTGCAACCTGACCGTTAGATTGACGCATCAGTGGTGCATATTTCTATCATGAAACATCTCATCATAGAATGTGTGGAACGCATTAGCGGTACTTTAATACTTTTTTTTATTAACACATCATAGCTACCTGACTGTTAGATTGACACATGAGTGTTTAATACTTTTTATCAACACATCATAGCCCATGTGCACCTGACTGTTAGATTGACGCATGCGTGTTTAATACTTTTTATCAACACATCATAGCACATGTGCAACCTGACTGTTAGATTGACGCATGAGTGTTTAATACTTTTTATCAACACATCATAGCCCATGTGCAACCTGACCGTTAGATTGACGCATCAGTGGTACATAATTCTATCATTGCTCCAACAGGAGTGTGCCAGCCCACAACCTTTGCAGACACGTGACATTCTCAAATCTCAATAATAGCTGCATACTTGGAACCCTCATGTCAAGAGCTATAGATTGGTGTACACAGATTATAGCTGATTACAAGGGGTCAGCGGGTGGGTGGTCGTTTGGGTGTCAATCGAAAAGCTTTTGACACCCGCCTGGTTCCAGAGAGACGATGCTGTAACTGTTTGGGTGGTTAATTGAAAAGCTTTTGACACCCGCCTGGTTCTAGAAGACGATGCTGTAACCGTTTGGGTGGTTAATTGAAAAGCTTTTGACACCTGCCTGGTTCTAGAGAGACGATGCTGTAACGTGGTGGCAGGGTGCCCACCTTTCTGCCCTCAAAAACTCCCAACTCTCATTCCAAAACGCAGATCACGGAACCCGATACCCGTTAATGACCAACCAGAATCTCTCCCCTGTACCAATTCACTCCTAGAAAATCCATTCCTGGAACCTCTGTCTCTCTCAAACCTAATCCACACCTGCAGCCGCTGCTGCTGCTGCAGCTGCCCCTGAGGGATCAAGGGCATCGGAGCTTGCTGCTGCTGCCAGCGCTGCTGCCGCGGAGGTTGACGCAGCAGCAGCCGTGTGGGTGAGGCCCAGGGAGGTGCGGTGGGAGGAGCGAGGACACACGCCACTGCAAGTGGCAGCGTGCAGTCGTTTGCATTCGTGTGTTTGCGTGTGTGTGTGTGTGTGTGTGTGCGAGCGTGTGTGCGCGTGTGTGTTGTATGTTTGTGTGGTGTGTGCGGGTGTGTACGCAGGTGTTTGCAAGTATGTGTGTGTGCTTGGGTGTGCGTTCGCAACATATGCGTGCATGCAGCTCACATACATCCACATGTATACACACACACAGACACACAGGTAAGGATTGAGGCTTGGGAACAGGTGCTAGGACACCAAGCACATTCTTTCCTACAATCCAGTCAAACTTCACACACACGCACAGACACACACACACACACAAGCACAAAGACACACACACGTATGCACGCGCACACACACGCACACACATACACACACTCACAGGCATAATCGGTTGAGGTTTGGAAACAGGTGCAGGAAGACGTGAGCTGACGGCTGCGTTTCCTGTTGCTGCTGTTGCTGCTGCTGTTGCTGCTGCTGCAGTTGCACCCCTGTTACGCGTCTTTGCCTCGCTACCTCTACATGCAAAGCACTCAAAGACTGCATGCAGCTGAAAGGGGCAAGCGTGCAGGGTGCAGGAGAAGAGCGCGAGGACCGCGCTGCACTTGCATGTGCACTTGCTGCTGCTGCTGTTGATGGTGACGACGTTGTCGAAGGTGCTGGTGCTGATGTAGAGGTTGAGGTAGATGCGTCAGTGTGTGAGCTTAAGGGCACTCCATTAAAGTCAGTGAAACCTGTGCTGCTGTTGTAGTATGCAGTTGCTGATGTTGAACCAGCTGAAGGTACCCCTGCTGCTGCACCAGTTGCTGGTGCTGGTGCTGCTGTTGATGGTGCTGGTGTTGTTGATAATAATGGCTGCAGCGCTGCTGCTGAATTCAATGCAGCTGACGTGGCAGAGTGGTGTGCGGTTTGAGAGGGGGGGCGTGTCACAGGGTCCACATCAACAGAAGGAGGCAAGCTGCGTGTGTGTTTGTGTGTGTGCGTGTGCGTGTGTTGCGTGCATGTGCGTATGCGTGTGTGTGCTTGCTTGTCTGTGTGTGCATGTGTATGTGCGTTAGCCTGTGGTCATTGCATTCTGATTTGTGATGTCAGCTATGCGTGAGAAAATAAGAGCACTACTTTGGTGCTTCCAATTAAACAAGTTTCAAACAAACAATGCCTTCTCACCACCAAATGAGGTTGCAAAAAAGTAAGCCTCTCACACTTGTGTGATGTGATAAATTGCACAGATGTGTTTACCAAGCCGCAGAAACTCTTGCGTTCCCGTGCACACCCGGTATGCGCAAACTTACGAAGCGTACAACTGAGCTTATACTTTTTAAACAGGGATACCTTTAATATTCTCTGCCATCTTCACGCACGTCACACACAAGTGTGGGACTCTAACTGTATCAGCGTTGCAAGTTGCATAAAGTGTGGGACTCTAACCATGTCAGCGTCGCAGGTTGCGTGCAAACCAACAGAGAGACCCCCTCGTAATTTCTGTCATCTTTGCGCATGTCATAGCGTCGCAGGTTGCGTACAAACCAACAGAGACACCCCCTCGTATTCTCTGCCATCTTTGCGAATGTCACGAGTGTGAGGATGCAACCGTGTCAGGGTCGCAGGTTGTGTAGGATCCTGTGCTTAAACCACATAATATATAAAGCTGCTCAAATGTTACCCAGAAACCACAAAGTGGGCAAACAATCAGCCCTGCGGCTTTGTGCACCTCAGTGCGTGTAGCTCCAAGTGTCTCACACCACATGATCTGTTACAACCCCTTAGATGCTACCCAGACATTGCAAAGTGGGCAAACAAACAGCCCTGCGGCTTTGTGCACCTCAGTGCGTGTAGCTCTAAGTGTCTCTAACCATAAAATATGTTGCAGCCATATGCTACCCAGACATCACAAAGTGGGCAAACAAACAGCTCTGCTATCCTGCGCACCTCAGTGTGTGTAGTTCCAAGTGTGTCAGCTTAGCACAACACTGCAGCTGCTGCAGTTCCTGTGCCCCCACCACCACAGCACCGTATCTGTGGCTCCTGCTGTCTGTGCTGCTGCTGCTGCTGAGACAGCTCGCGGTGCTGTGTGCGGAGCCAACGTCGCCAAGTGCGAGGTGCGTTAGGTTGGGGAGGGAGGGGAGCGTGTCTAGCAACTGCAGGGGAGGGTGTGTGTGTATGTGTGCGTGCACGCGCATGTGTATGTGTGTATGTGTGTATGTGTGTGTGCACGTGTGTTTGTGATCTGACGTTTCCTAGGGTAAAATGTGTGGGAGTGGGGAGAGGAAAGCGTGTTAAGGATATGCACGTGCGTGTGAATGAATGATTGCGCTTTGCAGAAAAAGGTGTGACACTAAACAGGGGAGGCAAGCGTGCTTAAAAGCTGCAGGTTTATATGAGTGTGTGTATCTGTGTGTGTACGTGTACGTGTGTGTACGTGTATGTGTGCGCGTGCGTGAAAATTGGGATTTAGGTCACAGTGCTGTGTGCAATTCCAACATCTGTGAGGTGTGCATGAGAGTGCAGAGAGGACATCAAGGACAGCAAGTGCAGCAGGCACGGAGGAGGATCTAGGATGAGGTTGGATAACTCAAGCATTACAGGGGGAAAGTTAGAGTGTGTGGCTGCTCAAACAATTTCTGCCAATACACAGAAATGATCCTGATGCATGAACGGTTATCGTCACCCCTCAGATATACAAACATACACACAGATACAGATATAATCCTGATGAATGGTTCTCCTAGATCCTAGATACAGGTATAATACTGATGAATGGTTCTGGTCACCCCTGTGTGTACCCGCCAAAAATTTTAATGCAACAAAACACATGTTAACGGGGAAGTTTATCAGATCTTTCTGTACCACCCACATCACCTGCAAATACGGCAAATACAAAGTATATCCACGTACTTTAGATTACAGGGGCAGAACTGTCTAAGTGCAACCAGCCGAAACCTACTTACAATTATTGCCTAGGGTTGGCCAGAACCATGTATATACGGTGTATATATACTTTTTTTTGGCAGGGAATCTTGGCAGGAAAATCACCATATATACAGTCATATACAGCGTGTGTATATACGGTCATATACAGCGTGTGTATGTATATATATATGATTCTGACCAACCCTTTAATTGTCCTATAGGATTCCTTACCCAATCAACATTTCTCCAGCATAGATAGGGTTGTGCTCCAAAATGTAATACCATCCCCCAGGCATGCGGCGTACCAAAGTGTACAGCACGCTTGTGAGTTGATTTTTGACACGGATCAAAGTACACTGCATGTTTGTGCGTTATTTTTTGACGCGGCGTACCAAAGTGCACTGCACGCTTGTGCGTTATTTTTGACGCGGCGTACCAAAGCACACTGCATGCTCGTGCGTTAAATTTTGACGCGGCTTATCAAAGTGCACTGCACGCTTGTGCGTTGATTTTTGACGCGGCGTACCAAAGCACACTGCATGCTCGTGCGTAAAATGTTAACCTGCACTCTAGTGCTACGGACCCTGGTATACAGTATGCTAAAACATCTAAGTGAGATAAAGCATGCACACACGCTCATGTCACAAACAATCACACAAATCACACACACACACACACACACACACACACAAGCAGGAGCTCACCCCTGCAAGGCTGCTGGGGGTGGCAGGAGTGATCGACAGCTCACGCAGGCTGGACAAAAGAGTGAGGGGCTCCCAGGGTAGGTGGCCGGTGTAGGGGTACGTGTCAGACAGGGCAAGACGCACGAGCAGTTGGGAACCCACGTGGCATAGTTCGCGGAGGGCAGCATATGAGGACACCTGCGTGTGTATGTTGTGTGTCGTGGTGTATGTGTGCGTATGTGTTTACAAGTCCCATATGTGTGCGCGCACAATTCTCACGGGCACGGAAGCTCACCAACTCATTCACATACACCGCGGTGTGTATTCAGAAGTGCAGGAATGTTTCCTCACGGGCACTGAACTCACCAACTTTCACATTCACATTAAACGTGTGTATTTAAAAGTGCGGGAATGTTTCCTCACGGGCACTGAACTCACCAACTTTCACATTTACATACACTGGGGTGTGTATTCAGAAGTGCGGGAATGTTTCCTCACGGGCACTGAGCTCACCAACTTCCACATTCACATACAACAAGGTGTGTATTCAAAAGTGAGGGAATGATTCCTCACATGCACGATAACTCACCAACTTCATTCACATTAACCGGGGTGTGTATTCAAAAGTGAGGGAATGTTTCCTCCCCTCCCGTGATTTAAAGCCTGAAGCCCACGTGCTTCCGCTAGTGCAACCTCCAACAAATAGCCGTCATTACGAATGATGACGCTGCAATCAAATCTTCCACACCTGCAAGTTCTAGTTGTCTCGGCTAGGGTGCACACAAATAAGGGTTGGCCAGAACCGTATATATTCATTGTATATGACCGTATGTTTGGTGATTTCCCGGCCAAAAATACCGTACATGCACCGTATATATATGGTTCTGGCCAACCCTAACCAGAATCATCAACCATGCAAGCACACTGAAAAGTAGGTGCACCAGATGCTCACGCAGACCTGCAAACCTACACACCCCTGGGTGGGGTGGGTGGGTGAACTCACCCCTGCCGCAATTTTAGTCTCCTGCGCTTGCACTTACCCCAAAAAACATTTGACTGAGCACGACCACCGTGCAAAAAAGCCCACCTGCAAATCCACGCCCACAAGCTTCCGCCACAAGCTTTCGTGCTTCTGTCATAGAGCACCCTGCTCCCAAAAACCTCAAAAATGTAAATTCTACAAACTACCAATTGTGTACTCTTCCGGCTCACCTGCAAATCCACGCCCACGAGCTCCAGCCGCAAACCTTTGTGCCTCTGCGGGTTCACCCTGCTGCTGTTTTCCCCCACGCTGTCCCTCTGTCGTGCAGGAGTGGGGGCGCACCTGGACGCCAGTGCTTTGAGAGCAGGTAGCACCTGCAGTTGTGCGGTAGTCAAAAGTGATTTGCAGCTGCTGAGGACGCTCCTTGCACGTGCACACACACGCATACATGCACACACGCATATGCACACACACACACTGAGAGCAGGTAGCACCTGCAATTGCACGGTAGTCAAGTGATTTGCAGCTACTAAGGACACTCCTTGCACGTGCACACACGCATACATGCACACACGCATACACACACATGCGCACACACACATACGTACACATGCACACACGCACGCACACACACACGCACACACACACACAAACCTACCTGCAGCAGAAGCACATTATACGTGCTTACTGTTACATGTGATTTATGTACTATGTACTATGTACTATGTAACACAAAGAGTTGACATCGATGATTTGATTGCCCTTCCACCAACTTAACATTTACAGTCCTATTGTGGTATAGGACAGTAGGGCTGTGCATTGTGTTATGCAGTAGGTGTAGGGCAGTATGGCTGTGGATGTAGGTCAGTGGGGCTGTGCATTGTGGTATGGTAGTAAAGCTGTGGATGTAGGGCAGAAGGGCTGTGCATTGTGGTATGGCAGTAAAGCTGTGAATGTAGGGCAGTAGGGCTGTGCATTGTGGTATGGCAGTAAAGCTGTGAATGTAGGGCAGTAGGGCTGTGCATTGTGGTATGGCAGTAAAGCTGTGGATGTAGGGCAGTAGGGCTGTGCATTGTGGTATGGCAGTAAAGCTGTGAATGTAGGGCAGTAGGGCTGTGCATTGTGGTATGGCAGTAAAGCTGCGGATATAGGTCAGTAGGGCTGTGCATTGTGGTATGGCAGTAAAGCTGCGGATGTAGGTCAGTAGGGCTGTGCATTGTGGTACGGCAGTAAAGCTGCGGATGTAGGGCAGTAGGGCTGTGCATTGTGGTATGGCAGTAGGGCTGTGTGGTGGTATGGCAGTAGGGCTGTGGGTGTAGGGCAGTAGGGCTGTGCATTGTGCTATACACGTGCATATGCCCCTAACGGCATAGCAATACACCAACTGCCATGCCATGCAGGAATGGGGGTGTACTCATGCACCAGTTTTTGACAGTAACCAACATCCGCAGCAAACACACTGAATTGCTGCTGATGAGCGCCCCAATGATTGCTTTGTGTTGAGCCTGTTGATCTGGGAGATTGCACACATGTAAACCCTGCCAGACTGAGTTGAAGATATTAGTAGGAGCATCCAGTGCTGTGAAGAGCAATACGTGAATACATGAATACTATGTATGGTTATGGCTTTGCACTGCCCGACCGAGTTAGAGATGTTAGTAGAAGGATTCATCACTGTGGAGAGACACATGTAGGTATTTGTGGGTGTGTTTAAGTGTTCCCACAACCGAAACGGTTTGAAATCGGCGAAAGCACTCTCTTTTCTTGTGCCAAATAATAAATATTTAGTTCAGATCAAGAATGACACAGGGACACAAAGGTCAGCATTATTTGTTAGGCTTAGATGTGCCCCAATCTGCATTATAATTCATAGCCATACCTCAAGTCGGAGCATTTGTGCAGCTTTGATATATTTCCAGTACACGTGTGTTCCTCTTTAACAGAAAAGAACGCGCAGGGACACACACACACTTACACACACATGTACATGAACACAGGTGCACATGCATCTCATGCACACACACACACACACTCACGTCTGATGCACATGTGCTACCCTGCTTGCATACCATATAAACACACACACATACACACAAACACACGATCGCACGCACAGCAACACACCTAATAAACGTGCGCCGCCCTGCTGGCATACCCCATAATCAAGCACGAGAACACAAGCACACACAAGCACACATACACACACAAACATAGGCACAGCAACACACCTGGTGCACGTGCGCCGCCTGCTTGCATACCCCATATTCAAGCACGAGAACACAAGCGCACACAAGCACACATACACACACAAACATAGGCACAGCAACACACCTGGTGCACGTGCGCCGCCTGCTTGCATACCCCATATTCAAGCACGAGAACACAAGCACACACAAGCACACATACACACACATAGGCACAGCAACACACCTGGTGAACGTGCGCCGCCCTGCTGGCATACCCTGTGCGCCTTGCCCCTTGAAGGGCACTCACAGGGGCCATGAGAGTGCTGCCATCAGGAAGTGCACGAGCCAACAGCTCCCACGTTTCCAGCTCAAAAGAGGCACTGCACGTACGTGTTTGTTTGTAACAGTACGGTCACGAGTGCTAAATTGCATGTTGCCATCAGATGGTGCACGAGCCAACAGCTCCCACGTTTCCAGCTCAAAAGAGGCACTGCACGTACGTGTTTGTTTGTAACAGTACGGTCACGAGTGCTAAATTGCATGTTGCCATCAGGAAGTGCACGAGCCAACAGCTCCCACGTTTCCAGCTCAAAAGAGGCACTGCACGTACGTGTTTCTCATAGTTTTGCAATCAGAGCTAGACCAATCGCAGCCATCAGGCAGCGCACGAGCAAACAGCGTCCACGTGTCCAGCACGCATAAAAAGCAAAATATTTCCAAAGTGCAGGCAGGTAGAACGGATTATGCGAACCAGGGCGCCCACTGGAGCTCTTCATGAGGATGTCTGCCATTGGTCAGGGTATGTGTAAGAACAGCACCCAGGTCCCTCAAGCTGTGATGAGGCATTACACACTTGTGTTTGCTACGTCAAATGAAGCAATATGTAGTTGTGTGCAATGCACACTGTGCAAAGTTGTGTTTGTAACTTTTAACTTTTAACAGTTCTAGCACTCGATTGCTAGGCCACTTGCTGCCATTATTTGGGGCAATATCTGACAGCTCCCACGTGTAGGACAGAAAGGAGGCGCTGTGCATGTGAGTGAGAGGCACATAATTGTAAGCTCGCTAGTACGTAAGCGCTTTAGCAATAGCAAAGTACAGACTTTCAGATCAAAGCATTTGTTAAACTGCGAACACCATATAAATACACCTGCTTCGAAGGCTCAACACATTGTGGCAACTTAGGCTGTGTGAATAGTGAATGTTTTTATTTTAAGTAATACCATGCATACTTGTCATGTGAACAAAAAACATGCACACACACGCACTTGCACACGCACACGCACACACACACACACACACACACACACACACACACACACACACACACACACACACACACACACACACACACACACACACACACACACACACACA
>Ga0307963_1003371_pt1 | contig 12693 bp, 10 predicted proteins | sample OrgLakmetagen594_FD_201829 | JGI IMG/M metagenome (GOLD analysis project Ga0307963, IMG submission 201829) | Saline water microbial communities from Organic Lake, Antarctica - #594 | ecosystem: Environmental > Aquatic > Non-marine Saline and Alkaline > Saline | place: Antarctica: Organic Lake...
TGTTTGTGTGTGTGAGGGGGGGGGGACTAACTTGGTGTACCTTAGGGGACTGTCCAGTCTTAGCCAGGCAGGTGCTGGTTCAGATCTCATCTAGCAGCAGGGCCCACAGCAAGGGAGTGATGAACCTGACCATGCTTGATGTTCCAGACCCTCTCGTTGTGCATGTGCTGCTCCTCCCACATGAGCTTAATGTATGATATTGTTTGCCCCCCTCATTTTTGGTATCCTCAATATGACAGATGTAATCATGTGTCCTTAACACGCAGATGATGATTAATCCCCCTCTTTGACTTAATGCGGTTATTGATTGGTCCTGGCAGATGCGTGATTGATTATACTGGTTTACTCAGTACTGCAATGCCACAAACAGCTTTGTGCCTTTTTTCCCTTCCTAAGGGTTTTTTGTAGGTGCTACAAGACTGCCTGGTACTAGAACAAACACCTCTCACAAATTTTACATTCTACGATGTTTTACAAACGCAGCCTAGCAGTCGCACTTTTTGACTGATGGCTTTATCTGTAACATCTGTACAGTCCATGGTTTTTATGTGCCATAAACAAACAGCTTGTTCCCCCTCTTTGATTTCATATGGTCGGATGGTCCTGATAGATGCTTTGATTGAATTTACCCTTATATTTTCACATTTCGAAAGGTTGGTTCTAGCAGATGCTTAACCGATTTCACCCTTTCTCCCCCCCAAGAAAAGAGACAGAGATGATACACCCCAAAGACAGAAACAATACCACGCTAACTATGACCCTATGAATATTGAACGAGGGGTCCTACCCCTCTTTAAATCAGCTGGACTAGTGTCCAATTACAGTAAGACTATTGCCCAGAGCCTAATTAAGTGTGCAAGCTGTGAAATCTGCTCCTACCATCTAGGACTTGAATCTCCAGACCTCTCCCCACCTTTTAAAGACATGTACATCTGTGACGTCTGCATCCGTACCTACCACTGGCAATGCTTGCTTAAAACAAGCTGCTGCGACGCCACTGGAAGGGAAGCAATTGATGCCAATGATTCATGGGCCTGTCCTGTATTAATCTGAACCAAAATGAAAAGGAAAATCGTATCCTTTACTCTCAGAAAAAAGAGCTTGTGGAGGTTTCATGGAACCCAACCTGGGAGCCAGAAGAACTGCAAAACACGTGTGAAAGCTTCAAGCAGAGCCTCAAAAATTATGAAGAGCAAATCACCGCGCCGAACTTATTTCAGACTGCACCAGATGAACACCTAAATATTCTTCAAAAACAAGGGTTCTCTGCCATCCAAGAGGGCAATGCGTACCAACCCTACAATGCCGATCTTCGGAACAAAGTCAGCTTTGACATCCAACCCACCAACCCACAGGCTGACATTACGGCCACAGGGCATTGTGAATACTGGATCACAACCATTGATCTCATGAAGTATCAAGAAATGAGTACCCTATCCTCCCCAGATGACACTATGCTTCCTGAAGTGTACAGTGACACAGTAGCCTGTATTTACAATGTTGATGGAAAGTGTAAAGGTATGCTTACTCCCGAGCGCCTACATGTACTGCAAATGGCCTGTGATAAGGCAAAATGCAGCGGCCTACACAGTCACATTTAACCTCCACCCATTAGCTTAGCAACAGCACTCGTAGGCCTCATTGCTCGCAAAGACATCTCTACCTCTAAACATACGAACAAAAAAATTAAAGACTCATTCTCCCGGATACTTCCCTCCCACATCACCACCGCCTTTCAAAAGTGGGCCCTGGTCATTAAAGAAAAAATGGCATCTCCCTTTGACCATGACCCCAAATTCCCCCATTACTGGAGTGAGCACCCAAGGGACAAAGTATTTGGAGCAAACAACAATGCCTTCTCCTCCCGTTTTTCTGAATTCTCCATCTGCCATCCCATTTACCATGAAAACACCATGCTCTTAGCAACAAGACACGCCATCTACTCTGCCGCTGTCAGCACAGAGAAAACAGCCACATTCATGCTTCTCCCTTCCTGAAATAAAGATATGACCACAAATCCCTATGCATCACTCTGCCGCAAATACCCACACATTTGTAAATTCCTGGGCACCATCCCATCAAACCAACTCCAATACGCAAAAGTGCCCTTCTGGAACAATATACAAATACCACTTTCCAAACACACCTGGGAATTGAAGATCATTGCCATATGGAACACCAAGAAGGGCAGGGTTTGCCTCAATGCTCACAACAAAGACCAGCAAAAAGAACTTGCCAAAGAAATCTCTGAAGCAAAGTGGGAAATTCAAAACTTACATAACCATCCCTACCAAACAGCCTTAGGTTTTGGACAACACTCAGGACTCAACAAATTTAATAAGCTACCCAATGACCACCCTCAAGCCCCAGAAGGCCCAAATAAAACAAGTGCCCTGGTTAGCACTGACCAACCTCATAATTGTAATATCGACGAAGCACCCAAAAACAGCTCCATCCAAAACCTTACCCGTAAAGTAAAATATTGGCGGGATTGGACCTACACTGATGGCAGCCTCCAAAAGAGGGCAAGACACCGGATCAGGCGTATACCAACCTCACTTCAATGTTTCCCGCTAAGTAAACCCAAAAGGCATGGGTATAACCAACACCATCTCACGTGCAGAGCTAGCAGCTATGGCAGCTGCAGTCATACACGGCTACTCACATATAGCCACAGACAGCCTTACATCACTGCATCAAATCAAAAAGCAGCTCGCACACCCGAATCTCCATTGCCACCACATCCATGGAGATGTCCTTCAATCCATTTCTAAAGCAATCCGCCAATCACCATCGCCCATCCACTTCTTCAAAGTAAAGTCCCATGCTGGTATTATCGGTAATGAACATGCCGACGTCCTTGCTAAAAAGTCATCCACTACCCACTCCGACATCACTGACACCTCCATCAGAACAGCAGGCCCTGAGGGAACTCCCTTCTACAACATCCACCGGCTTACAAAAGAAGACACAGAAAACCAAACACAAACCCATAAGCATACCCATTCCTGATCTCGGCTGATTCCTGAAACAGCTGAAAGTAGAATTGTTCCCAAATGGCTCTTCCCACCCCGCTTCTCAGATAAAGACAGATTTACCTCCAGCCGCCCAGATTTTGTGCTGGTTACTCCCATCGCTGCAAAAACACAAAAACAACAAATGTTGAGGGGTAGGCTCTTCGAAGTGGCAGGGGGAAATTGAGGGAGACTGGGAGCACCTCAGCAGCACCGCCAGCCACCGGTAAAGCCACTAGCCCCAGACAGCACGGACCTAAAGACCTAAGCAAAACACGGCGTGACATTCATCTCATCGAGATCAAATATTGTGAGGACACCAGACCTCAGAACCAGCTGAATGTCGCAAAAGAACAGCACAAAGATCTCTGCAACATTCTCCAAGAGCATCCGTTACTGTCCATATCATCCTTTTGGGTGTGGGTGGCACCATCTACAACACGCACACTCTGCAGCCTTTCAATGAACTGGGTTCTCAAAGAATCAAGAAGCTTGCCTCCGAGCTCCATGTTCACTCTGTAAACTTAGCTGCTAAATTTGTCCATACCAGACGTGCCCTTTCCAGTACTGTTATCAACTCTCATCAGGAGCCGGTTTCAGGCCAAGCCTGCAACCCTCTTGATCCCCATTGATTTTTCCTTTCCTTTTTGTGGTGGAGGAGCTTTATGGTACTCGGTATTAAAGTGGCTCCTTTTCCTTAATTAATGTGGGGAGTGGTTTTCACTGCCTGCGTAGTTTTTTCTTTTCTCAGGGTTTTTTGTAGTTGCTACAAGGCGGTGCTACAACAAAATTCTCACAATTTCCACAAAGTTCTACTCAAGCAGCCCAGCAGTTGCACGTAATTAATGTGGGGACTGGTCTTGCATCTTGCATGTCATGTTCCTCTGCGTCAGTCCCCACGTGATTTTTCTCCGCAGGTGTTTCCCCCAACAGAAGCATACGATGTGTCTACTTTTATAAGTGTTTGTTCATCCTTTTTTAAGCCAGAGTAAAAAGTGAACTTATTGCTTTTTATGGGCTGGCTAGCAGTCGCACTTCTTGACTGAAATTTTTTTTGTAAACCAATACTGTACCTTTGGGGATTGGTCCTGGATGATGGGATGAAAGAATTGTCAAACCTGTGTTCCTCTCTACCTTTGCTTGGATATTTCTCCAACAATCTCAGCCGTGCACTTTCTTGCCTTCACCTTTTTTGCCATAACTTTCTCGTCCAAAGAATGCGTCAGCACCGCCAGCTTGTCTTCCCGACTCAGTATGAGGATAGCCCAACTCGTCTGAAGACTCTTTTGAACCAGCAAGATGTGTATGGTGTGGCCTCTTTTGAGACTGAGTGCCTAGCCCTTTTCCCTTGATTTCTTTAGCGCCTTTATTGAAAAGAAAATAAAAGAAAAAGAACGCAGATAGTGTAAATACTACCGGCATGGATTTGGAAAGGATATTGTTTGTGTTCTGCACCACCCAGTGGATGCACAGACGCACAACATCCCACCTGGAGAAAATATAAGAGAAGTTTCAGTGGGGATCATGTTGTTGGGAGGCAGAAGCCTGCTTACCGCCAGGAGAGTTGCTCATATATTGGTGGGGGTTGTATTCAATGTGTCGTTTCATCTGTGTGTTTTTGGTTGCGAATTTGATAACATGTAAGCTTCAATTTTTCATGAGTGCCGTGGCATGCAGGCCAGCAACTCCAAGGCTGTGGAGTGGGTTTCTTGTGTGGCTGCTGTAAATGGGGACTGTTTTTCATGCTAAATCAGTGGCATGGACGAATGGTGGGATTTCCCTGGATTTATAATGTGAGCAACGGTTTTATGGTTATTTGGTTGTTTGGCCAGTTTAGATGGTCCTCTTGTAACAAATTCGCTCTTTTCTCAGACTTGTCTGAGCCATCTCCTCTTGGGCGTTGCTTGAGCCGTCGCTTCCTTCTCGCGTGGAGAGGGTGGAGACGTTAAACACACCTTTATGGGGGGGCTTGGCGGACGCTATGGCTCATACTTGCAATCCATGCTTAAGCTGGTACCATGATTTGTCGTGACATGTTGCTCCTAGCAGGATGGTGTGAAGGGTTTTACAATTTCCAAGTAAGCGAAGCATTAGCAGGTTATGTTGTTCTTGTGCCTTTTCTGCTTTTTGAGTAGGAAAAGTGTCTACACAGTACTTTTGATTAAATGTATATCTCGTTTGTTTAATCGCCTCTTAATTTCATAGCCGGGGGTAGCTTATGGATGATAGGGCCATCTGCTAGGTTATCACGGGCAGCTCTTCTTGCATTGTTGGCAGACCTAGTTTGTTGTTACAAAGGTTTTACCAGAAAGGCCTTCAGTCAAGGAGCGCGACTGTTAGTCTGCACAAAAGTTCATTGAGAAAAAAGTTAGCTTGTTGTTGTATTGGCTTCAGAAAGAAACAAATTGTTGGGGTTAACGGAGACGCCTAATTCCTGCAGAGAGATTTTACGTGCCAGTGGGGATTGACGCAGCGGAAAAAAGCATGCTACTCATCTTAGACATCATCAGTATCACACAGGTCACAGGTGGGATACTGATGATGTCCAGACCTACTTTAATACGTGCTTGTTGGGCTTTGATTGGGGCGTGGTTGCTGGGCTGGAGTAACTATGATTGCAATTGTCTTGATAAATTTCCGCCGCTGTTGTGCATGTGAGATTGGAAGTTAACAGCCAGGTTGGAAGCATTCCTATCTGTGTCCCTTCTGAAGGGCGTATCATGCCTTGCAGCATTTTTTCACGACTGCCTACGCCTGCTTGTGCTAGCAGTCATGCACCTTGCTTGTGTACCTTGTTGGAGCGCTTTTAGAATCATTTACCCATCAGTGCTGTGCCTGTTGATGTTTATAATAAATTATAATGGGATGGCTGCATCCCGACAGCATGTGGTAGGTGCCGTCCAGCTTCTGGCAGATGGGGCAGATTGGTGGGCCTTCTATATGGTTGCACTAAGCGGCACGCTTTTGGTTGTATATCAAATCTGTGCGGCAGAGCATGGCATTTTTCTTTTCTCCAGAGGTGACACTTGCATTTTTCCAAATTGAGTTACTTGCGTCTTTCTTGTCAATGCCTTGCTTGATCAGTTCTTGGTATATTATGTAGCACGTTGTGGACTGATGGTTTGAAATCTGTTTTGATTTGGGACCAAGATTGTGTTGAACGTGTATGTGCGCTTTTACAGCATTGAGATCTGAGAAGATGGAGAGCCTGTCTACTGGAGGCCCTGGTTGGTAGGTGTCAAGGGTATCTGGTAGGCAAACTGGGGGAGGGTTTTCCATCCTTGCTGGCCAGAGTTTTGAATGATGGGGGATGGGCGTCGGTGTAGATGTGGATGCCGTGGCCACTTTGACTTTCTGCAGAGCACTTTGCCATGGCATCAGCGCACTCATTCTCTAGGATGCCAGCATGAGCTTCAACCTTGTAGAGATGGATGGTGTCTTTAGATAGCTAGAAGCAGTATACGATGGTGTCTAGGAGTTTGGCATATTTATGCCGGTTCATGCGCTGCGGGTAGAGGATGCTATTTCTTATTTGCCATAGTGCACCAGTGCTGTCTGTTGTGGTATGCATGGGTGTGTTCATTTATCAAAGCAGCAGCGAATCCCGCTAGCTCAGCTCTGTTTATGGTTTTATTGATGCTTGTCCCTCCAGGAATTGCTGTGGTGATTTTGTTGGACTGAGGGTGGTAGACTCTAGCTCCAATAGACCGAGATCCATTTTCTTTGTTTGCCTTACGACTCCCATCTGTGAATACCCATTCTTTCCAGTTAGGGGCCTTAATTTCTAGCAAGCGCTTTTGTTGCATATGATGGGAGGGGACTTGGCTGTGTAATGTAATGCTTCTGTCGCCAGTATTTTCTCTGTCGCCAATATTTTCACTGATAACTGTGTTTCTTTAGTCTTTGGGGAGCCTACATACTTTTGCCATTCTTGGCTGTAACCTTTCAGCTGGTGACTCAAGAAAAGGTTTGGTGCCTGTGTTTTTATAATTCCAGGTAGTCGCTGGTGATAGGCCGTGTTTTATTTTGTCTAACAAAGATGTAATAAGTTGCTCCCTGGCAGCTTTGTTGCAAACTATTAGGATGCGTATGTCCCATGTTGCTTCTGGCAAGGGTGGTGTTTTGCTTTGCTGGTAGAGGAGTGGCATGTAGCGCACTTATGTTTTTGGGATGTATCCATGTATAGTGCAAACATCATTGCTGTCAGTGCAGGCTTTGTGAAAAGCGTTGGTGCTGTTTTCCATCCAGTTAAGAAGCAGTAAGAAGGTAATGGTTGCCTCTTGGTTATTTAAGGCAGATGCGGTTGCATGTTGCACTACTTTGAGCATGTGTTTATCGTCACACATTGGGTGGCAGATGAAGGATCTGGCGAAGTATCTATCCTGGAATTAAATACTCTGTCTCTTGGAACTCTTCAAGCTCTAAGGTAAAGCTTAGAGGTGAGGCCATTCTTTCTTTTGTCACAAGGCCGTGGTTGTGAAAGGCCGTCAAGGACTGGGTGGGTAGAGCCTGATAATGTGAGCACTCAGCCATGGTATTGTTGCCTGTCATTGAAAGTCGTGGGAGTGGGTGAAGTAGTCCATGGATTCTGTTGTGGTGTCATGCATGTTTGCCTTGATGGCGAGCAGAGTTGTATGCATCCTGTAAAATGTTGAGGCATTGAGGGGTGATGGTGCCGGAACATTTATCATCTATGCTGTACACACATGTCACCTCTGGGAAGGTTTGGAACTTGAGAGGGTGACTTTTGTTAGCCAGTCCTCTGCTTGTGGCGGGTGGCTCGGTGTGTCATATTGCTCACTGGCATGTGTTCTCTTGTACTGCTGGAGGTGGTATGATAAGATCAACCTGTCTGGTCTACAGTTGCCTGTACCCTTGGTATCGTTTTGTGGGTCAGTAGGTTGCATGTTAAAATGAACTTTGTCCCTTGTATGTTTGCTTAGCGTAAATTTCCATCAAGGAGTATGCCTGTTGGGACCCTCCATCCCTTAATGGGCCAGGTTATCCATGTTTTTGTCTGGAGGTTCATTTCTTACGCCAGAGGTGGACACATTGCTCGTCTCGTCCTCTTCAGCCATTTTTACAATACTTAGTGTTGGATCTGACCATCTTTGCTACTTTCCATGTTGGTTCCCAGTTGACCAGCACTGTATCGCTCTCTGTCTGTCAATGCCGAGTGTTTTGTTGCTCCTCAGAGAGGTCCTGGACAGTGCCATTCTTCAGATTGATTTGAATTTGGGCGGGCATCATGGTTCTGGTAACAACCAAGTCGCATAGCTGGACGCGGTGTACGATGGTGACTGTTGCTCCTAGCAGGATGGTGTCCGGGTAAGATGCCTCTTGTTAGGAACCACCTGCTACTTTGCTTCTGGTTCTAAAGCTGGCTTGATCTTCGGCATGTCTATGTGGTCACTGGCGCTGCCTCCTTCAAGACTCTCTGTGTTCAGACCAAACCTTTTCCTGCTGGTTATTCTTCAGTTTTCATTTTGGCTTCCAACTTCTCGCCTTTTTCATAGCAGGGGAGGGGGTATGGAGTGGCAGTGCCATCTGCTAGGTTATTACGAGTAGCTCTTCTTGCATTATTGACCTAGTTTGATACGTGTTTGTTGGGTTCCATTTAGGGCGTGATTGCTGGGTTGCAGCAACTATGCTTGCTGGCATGCTAAATTTCCGTCACTGTTGTGCACAATAAAATTGGAAGGCAAAAGCCAGGTTGGAATCGTTCCTACCTGTGTCTCTTATGAGGCGCCTATTTTTGATACAGGCTTTTTGAGGCACATATAGCACGGTGACATTACTTTATGCCCTTTTTGCTTACAGTGAGCTCGCAATCACCTACCTAACGAAATAAAAGAATGTAGGTAGTGTGTAAAACACCAAAGACATCTAAGAAAACAAGCTACACTCTGTCTTCGCTTCCTACTATAGGGATAGTGGATGGGTTGCAGATTTGAACGGTAGAGTGCCGAATGCCTCGCTTCCTCGAAAACTGCTCCAGTTGCTTCAGAACCTGTGCCACATAGGACAGATTGAAAAAGAGTGTCTGACCAATTCCAACTGCATGAGCCGCCACATTTACGTGGGCGATCAGGAGAGGCATGACCAAAGCTTAGATTTTGAACATGGAGATCTTGCACTTCACGCGCTCTATTTTTGGGAGCACTTGTCCTCAGAACTCACCAAGTCTGTTTGCGCGTCTGCCGCCACATTCACGTGGGCGCTCAGGATGGGTAGACCTAAGCTCAGATTCCAAACATGCAGGTCGTGCACATCATGCACTCCGTCAATCTGCAAGCATGGGAAGACATGAGAAGAATAAGCACGGTTACAACACGTTTCAATGCAAACATTTGTTGGACATGCTTCGTCTAGTCAATCACACATCATGTCACTAATCGACCAGCAAAGTGAACGCAATAACAAATTACCCCCAATATCTGTGGAAGGTCTGCTCTGACAAAGTAAACACAACAACGTTGTGGATCATCTATTCTAGAAATTGAAAACCCACCGCTTGTTTTTTTCCTGTGTTGGGTAGCTTATACAGTACTTGGCAACAATGCAGCTCCTTTTGATTTATGTAGGGAGCAGTGATTGTTATTTGGGCAATTGTTTTCATTTTAAACCACGGGGTCCAGCAGGCCAAGTGCGGCCAATCAACGTTACATACACAATGCTAACGCTTAGTGCGGCCAATCAACGTTACATATACAATGCTAATGCTTAGTGCGGCCAATCAACGTTACGCACACAATGCTAAAGCTTAGTGCGGCCTATCAACGGTACGCACACAATGAGAACATCCTACTCCGGAACGGGACAGCGCTACTGTAATAGGAGGGTCGTCTTGTCACAGACAGCAGCCTGGTCTAATCAAGAATAGCACACGTTAGAAGAAGTAACTCTGTCAAGGATACCAGTCTCAACAATCGAAGAGTGTATGCTATACATACGGCTGGCCAGATCCATATGCCTTGTACCGTTGCCGGCTGTCATTTACTTTGCTCAAGCCTTTGCCTGGCAAGGGGGTTGTGCTACAACTCTTTGTACAGGCCTACCATCGGCTACTTTCAGCATTTTGGCACTTGTATAACCAATGCTTATTCAACTCATTTCGTCAAGTCATCTGGCTTGAATGCGGAAGCAAAGTTTCATTATATACATATGGTTGGCCAGAACCATATGTGTACCTTGTATATACGGTCTAATTGGCAGGGAAGTCACGAAATATATGGTCATATACAGTGCACCGTAGGTTCACGATCACTTCGGGACCACACATTTCAAAAATAAATTAAATTTTCGATTTTAGTTCGTGAGGGGGTCTGGGGATTAATTTTCGAGTTCGAATCCAGTTCGGGCAGGCCCTGTCAAGAATTAATTTGTAAATTCGAGAGACCCCCACTGTTCGCTGCTGCTGCTGCCGCTGTGCAGGCTGATGGGCAGACTGCCCATTGGCTGCATGGGGAGAACCACCGCTGAGTGCTTGCACAGATGCTTCCCTCAATCAAAGAAGCAACCCTCTTACCCACTTGTCATCTTCACTAACTCTGTGTGGATGCCCCAAGGGATGAGCCTGGAGGGCCTGTGAGAGGAGGAGGCTTGTTCTTGGAGCAGCATGCACGGACGCCCCACGGGCCACTTCAGCCACGCCCCTTGCCTGCCTTTGCCAATGCCCCTGCCAGCTCCCTGAGCTGCCTCTCCCTCTGTAGCTTCTCATGGTCCCTCTGCTGAGCGGCCAGCCTCTCAGCTGGGGGCAGGGGCTCCAAAAACGGGTCAGGGGTTCACAACCAGGGCACGCTGGGAGCTAATTCTTAAAACCTCCCTGAAAACCACTTAAAATAATTAATTTATCACTTCGAATTCAGTTCGGAGAGGGCCCCGAGAATTATTAAAAAAAATTTTCGTTTTTTGCCAAATAGTTATTTAATTTCCGAAGTGATCGTGAACCTACGGTATATATACAGTTCTGGCCAACTCTAGCTATACGCGCCATTCCCTTGGACAGTCCGTGAACAATTGCACACGAGCACGATTGACAACACATTACGTCACAAACACACACTCTCCAAATGTCCAGACTGGTATCTCAGACACAGACGTCTACTTTTGCATTGATATCAAAGGTTGGTCCCGACATCATGCTTTCGTTTGCAAAAAAGAAGACTACGCAGGCAGTGACAAACCACTCCCCATACTAATCAAGGAAAAGGAGCCACATGGGTACCGGGTACCCAAAAACTCCTCCACCAAAAGAAAAAGAAGAAGACTAATGGGAATCAGGAGGTCTACGTTAACACATTACCTGAACCATCGCGCTACACATCTCCGACAGGTCGTGCTGCACCGGAGTCCTCTCCATCAAGATGTGGATGATGTCCATGATAATGCCTGAACAGGATGAATATTCAAGTCATCGAGTGCCACACTTGGATGTTGCTGTTGGCATATTAGTGTGTGCCTTATATGGTCTGCTATCTTACAGATACGGGGTCCCTGTGCCCTGTGTATGTCCTCCCCCACTTGCAGAAACCAGAACACATAAATGGGGGCTTCCCCAAAGAGATCCACACATTTTTTGTCAGCGCTTATTGTATGCACATATTTTCAAAATATGTTTGGTGGATACCATCAGGACTTGCTCAGCTTATTTTCCTGACAAAACCATGTTTACCTTATCAATTGCTCCAGGCACGTAAGGAGGGGCCAAGCAATGTGCAAAAGGGAAAACACGACAAATAATGTGCATTTTTGGTTGTCAATCAATACCTAGCCTCTCAACTTGCACGAAGATCACACACAGCACTTTGTAACCTAAAACAGATTCAGCAGACACTTCTGGGGTTGTGCGTTGGCCCTTAGGGTCGTCGTCGATTATTGCATTGTCGCTTCCCTTGAACACAAATGACACACAGCACGCAGCACACAGCACTCTGTAACCTCACAGATTTAGCACAGGAACTGCTGGCTGTGGGGAACGAGCAGCTTTGAGGAGTGTGCACATTTTGGGCAGTCAGCCATCATGTTTCTGTTTAACTGACTGAATCAGCAGCCGCTGATCAGCCAAACAACCTGGCTGAAGGTTACCCCCCATTGTAACCAATGTAACCATTAACCATTGTTTAACTGACACACGAATTGCACCACCACGCAGCTTGCGACACACTGGATGCGTGCTCAAACAGATCATGCATTAAGGGCAAGCGCACCTTTTGTCGTTAGCAAGACTAGGATGGCAAAAACGAAAGTGCAGATGGGGTCTGCCAATGCCCAGCGAGGGTCGTCCTGAGTGGTGTAAAAAGATGAGTAAATGAATGGTTGAGCGTGTAAAGTCAATGGTGTAAAGTGCTAAAGTGCCAAAGTGCCCAAGCAAAACACAGAATAGACAATGTTGGAAGCAGGGCCTGCCAAATCCCAGCAAGGGTCGTCCAGACTTCTTAAAGCAGCAGCTTGATGGGCAGGAGTATATATATATGATTGGAGGCAAGCGATGCTGGCTATCAGAATTTCAAGATTGGGATATATATATGATTGGAGGCGAGCGATGCTGGCTGTCAGAATTTCAAGATGGGGTACATGACCCGGCCTTGCTTTGCTTTTACTGCCACATGAGCAGGAGGCGCCAAAAAAAAAGTATTGGACGTCAACCCTATTTTTTGGTTTGGGGGCCCTTGACACC
>Ga0307963_1003374_pt1:0-2500 | contig 12690 bp, 9 predicted proteins | sample OrgLakmetagen594_FD_201829 | JGI IMG/M metagenome (GOLD analysis project Ga0307963, IMG submission 201829) | Saline water microbial communities from Organic Lake, Antarctica - #594 | ecosystem: Environmental > Aquatic > Non-marine Saline and Alkaline > Saline | place: Antarctica: Organic...
CAACAACAACAACAACAACAACAACAACAACAACAACAACAACAACAACAACAACAACAACAACAACAACAACAACAACAACAACAACAACAACAACAACAACACGGGTGGGCTTTGGTGCTTTCATCGTGCCAGACATCAATCCAACTGCAGGCAATGCGGAGGTGGAGGAAGAGGAGGAGGAGGAGTGTGGCGTGTGCATGGAATCCATGGCAAGCCTGCGCTTCTTGCCTTGCACACACACAATCTGTGGTGCGTGCTTGTTGCAGTGGCGGTGCCTGTGGGTGTGTGTGCACATATGTGTGTGTGAGCGTGCAAGAGTGTGTATGTACATGCACATGTGCGTGCTTGTACATGTTCATGAATGAAAGGTTTGCTTGTACATTAGGCATGCTGCGCTGCACACTCTTCACGTCAAACACTCAGATTACATTTACGCAACACTTGCACACACACACACAACACACACGTACACGTGTACGTTCTTGATCTTTCTTTCTTACACGCGTGTATACACACACACACACTCACACACACACACATTTCAGGCCCATGTACCAAGCGCATGTGCTCCATGCACATGCAGCGCTCATACACGTGTACGTTCTTAATCCTTCTTTCTTACGCGCGCGCACCTACACATACAAACACACACATGCACACACATTGCAGGCCCATGCACCAAGCGCATGTGCTCCATGCACATGCAGCGCTCATACACGTGCACGTTCTTTCTTACGCGTGCGCACCTACACACATACAAACACACACATGCACACACATTGCAGGCCCATGCACCAAGCGCATGTGCTCCATGCACATGCAGCGCCCACCTCACTGCCCCTTCTGCCGAAACCTCATTGCGGATGTCACAGCCGCTGCGCTTCCATTCCAAGCGCGGTGACATTGTATGGGATGAAAAAGGGGTGTGGATGTCGGAGCATGCGCGCTTAACGCAAGGCTGGGAATTGCACGTGGATGGCGCGAGCATCCTGCACAATGTACTAGTGTGCATCCTCCAGCTATTTTTGACTTCCGGCTGTGGGTTTGAACGGATTTAGCACGAGCAAGCATGCGCTTTCTGTGGTTTGCGGTGTACAGTGTGCTTTGCCAGAGGTCCCAGGCAGTTTTGAGTGTTGCGTTGTTACAGTGCACATCATCATCTGTGCACATCTGTGCTCTCATCGATGCACGTGTTGCGTGCAGTGTGCTTTGCTGGACCTCGCAGGCAGTCCTGAGGGTTACATTATTATAGTGCACATCATCATCTGTGCAGCGGGCACAGAGGTCTGATATTCTTCGCGAGTGTTTGCTTTCAATTACTACTTACTTTAACCTGACTTCTGTCACCTGCTTACAGACCATGCCTTCCAGGGCTTCCAGCGCGTTGCTGTTTCCTTTTTCCTCCTGCTGGGGTGTGCAAGTTTGTTTTGCTCGTGATGTGGTTCTGTGCTGTGGGGTTGATGGAGCTGATGCACTTCTTTGTTTGTGTGTGTGTGTGTGCCGCAGCTTGAGCCGCTTGGTGCAAACCACTGTGTGTGCCGTGTTACGTTTTACCACTGACAACTTCTGATCTACTTAGTTGCTGTCATTCCTTCCACCTAGGTGGTAACAGGATGTGGTGTAGTTGCCCCTAATGCAGCCCGCGTCAAACCTTGCAGTGTTGTGCGAGCGCGTGCGCAGATCTCTCCGTGTGTGTCTGCATGTGTGTGTGCGTGTTTGCATGTGTGTGCGTGCGTGAACGTACGTGCGTGTGTGTGTTTGTGTGCGTAAATGTACATTTTGTTTGGCAATTCGTTTGTGCGCCACTCACAGGGATACAATCTGATTTCGTATCTGTGGCTGTGCAACTTGGTGGTTTGAACCCGTGTTTTCCTGCTAGACTTGAGAGCTTTGAAGTCTGAGTTGAAAGCAAAAACAATGAGGAACATCACCGGAAATTCAAAAATAACCTTTCCACATGCGTCATGAGGGTTCTACAGGCTGGGACCTCATGTTCACACACAAGGTTCCATGGCAATGATTTACATGGCAAACCATTCGAGCCTTGGTAGTGGTTTCCGTGTTCCGTACTTTTTGCGCTTTTGCCAGAGCTGACTACTCGACTAAGTCTGTTGAGGTTCTGCATGCACGCAACTGGTGTGACAAGATAAGAAGGACACGTCTTTGGAGAATGCGTGCACGCAACTGGTATGACAAAATAAGAAAGACGCGACTTTTGAATGTAGCATAATGGTTCTTGTTCGAAGCTTGGGATGGCAACATGGCAGTTTGGATTGTCTGGTTGCATGACATACAGCACACGACTTCACAATTTTGTACATTCAGCGCTCTTTTTGACATGCGTTTATGATCGGCCGCAAGGGATTCAGGTCAATATTTGCAGACCTGTTTGTAAATTTCACTCTCTGAGTTTATGCTTTTAGCTTTGTAACATTACAGTTTTGGACTTTGGGTACACGTGTTTGTGTCCGTGATAATTAGAATAGTTTTGAGGTGC
>Ga0307963_1003374_pt1:7500-12690 | contig 12690 bp, 9 predicted proteins | sample OrgLakmetagen594_FD_201829 | JGI IMG/M metagenome (GOLD analysis project Ga0307963, IMG submission 201829) | Saline water microbial communities from Organic Lake, Antarctica - #594 | ecosystem: Environmental > Aquatic > Non-marine Saline and Alkaline > Saline | place: Antarctica...
CTGCAAATATTGTTTCCCCCAGCAGCAGCACTAGGAGCACTTAAAAGTCCAGTCGTAAACGTGGGACCGTGCTCACGTAGAGCCGCACTTTTTCAACAGGCATATGACGCAGCATCATCAGAAAGGTCCCATTGTGCTCGGAGACCCTCCTTGCGCCCTTGCACTCGTCAGCAGGAGGTCGAGTTCAGGACTGTTAGCAATCCTTCAATTCTAAAGCACAGCCAACAGCTCAAAAGCAGCAGTCCTCAACGCCGAGTGGGGTATGCATTGACGATCCCTGCATCCTGCCAACCCAATGCACGCAAGAAAAGGCCAAAAATGATGTGTGTCTTTTCTTTGTCGCTTTTGCAAGAACACATAAAATAAACAGTCTTATGCTGCGTATGTCATTTGCTTGGATTTGTGCTCATTGTGTGACTTTAGTGGTTAGCAGTATAAGCAGCGCTAATACTGGCTGCTTCTGTAGAGTGAGGTGGCTGCCCTTGTACAGAGAAGTTGAACATACTTGAATAATTTGGACATATTAAATAGTGCTTGTTGCAAACCTTTTGTAAATAAAAGGCACTGATCACCATCAGACATGCTGACATGCTTCAGGTCAAGCAGTCTTGGTCTAGGAACTTCTGCACTAGTTGTTGCTTGTGCTCGTTGGATTACTTTTGCTTGTGCGGCAATCATGCACATGGTTTACATGGTTTACGCACTTCTGAATGTTGATTGCAGAAGTTTGTTTACAAGACAGAATAAATGGGATTTGTTTGTTTATTATACATAGAAAGGGCAGGGTGCAGCTTGCTCCACTTTAAATCATTGCTGTTTGTTTCAGAGTTCAACACTCTTCTACGTTCTGGTTACTCGGTTCAAGCTTCTAAAAATACAAAACTATCAGTGTCCAGCAGAGTGAAAGAAAAGGTGCTAAAAGGCAGTGCTTAACCTGAGAAAATCATTTCCATGCAAAGGGTCAATTAGATAAGCACCATTTTACGTCAAGTGCTGATTTGTGTGTGCATGCTCCACATAGAGTACCGCTCAGAGGGGCATGGCACGAGCCATGAGGTTCGCACAGGACTTCTCACTTGTTGCCGAGCTAATATATTTGCCAAGTATATGGGCTGCAAACTTGACTTAAACTACTGTTACTATCAATTGCAACTTGCACTGCATGACAGCCGCAGCAAGTGCAAGCCAGAATGAGCTCTGCTATCAAAGTGTTTCATTAATCAAAGGGCTGCCTCTTAAATAAAGTAAAGGTAAGAGCAAAGGTCTATGCTTATATGCATAAGAAAAAGATTATTTTGCTAGGGTAGCAGCTCAAATAATCTAGAAACAACCAATGTATGTGAAAGAAGAGAGGAACGCAGATGGTGTAATCGCTACCAACATGGAACATTTTTAAAGGGATGTTGCTTTGTATTCTGCACCACCCAATTAATGCAAAGCCGCACAACTTGTTGAAGAGTACAATGGAGGACTGGGGCAGATATGTCTTTGTTAGAACTAGGGTTGGCCAAGAATGAAGAAATAAAAGAAAAGGCGCAGGCAGTGTAAACGAAGCTTACACGTCATCAGTTGTGTGCGTTTACGTGCATGTTTACGTGTGGGCACGTGTGTGCGTGTGCGTGTGTGCGTGTGTGTGTGCGTGTGTGTGTGTGTGTGTGTGTGTGTGTGTGTGTGTGCAAGAGAGCCAATTTCGAGGGACCCTGTTTTTTTAAGAAACACCCATCAACGCAGGTGTAGCCTTGGGTTAGACCTGATTGCCCTCTAAACTGGCTGGCCTACTAACTGAATGTTTTGAATGCTAACCCATGTTGGAAGGCTGAGGCCAGATTTTGCAAACATTAAAAATCTGAAAAAGCGTGCAACCAGAGATAAATGGTGCCCACCTTTTGCCTAGGAAGTTTGACCAGATTCCTTAGTATGCTGATGGAACAAATTGACAAATTAAGGAGGTTTGGAGTTTGTCGGAGGGGTCAGTTTGAGGTAGGAGGTTTGAACTTTGGCATTACACCATTACAGCTCAGCATCCAGGCACCTCTTGCCATGTTAGGCAGCTCTTCATAATGGCAAGTAGAGCAGATCCAACAGGTGTTAAAGCGATTGCGTGGATTGTGCCCCTCCTCCCCTAGGGCTCGGGTGGTGTGGGTGGTGAACTGGAGCAAACTCATTGGGGTGGCCTGTGAGGTTAGGCTGACTAGCCCAGAAATTCGGCACAGTTTCCCTCAGGGCAGATTTAAACCTCAATGGCCGGGTCAAAATGCATTTACAAACTCAGAGCAGGACCTTGTTGGTGGGGTTCGTGAAAACTTGGTGCACGCTAACACGTGCGCTCGAGCAAAAAGAGACATGCTTGCAATAAACACAAAGCATTGGCCTAATGACTTGTCAACCTTTCTGCGTCGTTGTGATGCTTTCCCCCCAGATATTGCCTTCTGGGGTCATTGTATAGGAACTACAGTGTCTCAAATCTCTTGCGGCAACATTCATGGAGTTGTCACACTTTCCAGTGGACCATTTCCACATGTGGGCAGCAAGGCACCCCTGCAAAATGACGACCTGCAGATAATTTTTCAGGAGAAAGAGACGCAGAAGAAGACGATAAAAGACGGCCAGGGCCTGTTTATGAGAGTCAAGACCCAATGTTTGCTGTACTCGGTCATGCAGTGAGGCGGCTGTGTATGACAGGTATTTTCTACCTTAACACGTGTTCTCTCTTCTGCAATCTTTTTCTTCAGTTGTGATATACGTCGCTTGTATGACGTTGCCCATAACATCGACCATCACAGTCTGCTGCGTACTTTATAAGATCTACTAAATTAATACTGGAAGCCAGTTTCCAATGGGGTCTACCACTACGTTATTGCACATAGGATTCATACGTTCTTGCACACAGGGTCCAATCAAGACCGTCTCATGAAACTACTGATTCAGTGAAGCTTTGTTTCCGTTCCCATCATCCTTTTCAATTGTTCAGTTACTAAAGTTTGCACCATATTATGTGTGTGCAGTTCCTGTGCATAGACATGCATTTCATTTGGCATCATTCATACAATTTTACTGCAAATAACACAAATTGCTGGGCGCATTCTATAATGCTTAGTGGTGGGATTGATGGCGATTCAAGTGCCAACGGTTTCAACGCGATTCGAAATGTGCTCAACGGCAGCAATTCCTGATGATTTTAAGGTAAGGAGGGTCTATTTCAGTTGTGAATGAGCTCGTACAGGCCCTTTCACGCACTGCTAGTTGCGTCAGGTTTTTGCTATTTGCAAGCGACCACTGACAGCAAAGGGATACACGTGTCTTACCATGCCCTTGACAATATGCGTGTGTGTACATCATGTGTGTGCAGTCATATAGCATCACACCGTTGCCTAGTTCGCTACTGTGATCAATGCGCCGCTATACTCCCAACAGAGCGTGCATTTGGTCAGCTACAATAAGGGTAAATGGATGACATAAAGAACCATGACTTTGTTGCTTTTGTTAGCGATAGTGCCGCAGTGCAGGCTATTGTGGCAGGTCCTTCCAATCCGTGAAATGTTCTACTCCAGAACTGCCTCAAAAAAAATTCACAGGTTGGTGGGTACTAATCACACACTTTCTTTATTATCTGAATGGACATCTACAGCCTTTAAATCGCAAACTACAACTCAGAAACAAGTTGTGTGAGAAGACTTCATCAATATACACACGGAGGTGAAGAAGCAGGTCGTCAAGTGGCCATTCAAGCTCAAAATTGAAATACCCTCTCAGTCATCACAATATTACGTACGGGTTGTCTTACTCTTAGGGTGGATTCGTTGAAGTCAGCTGTTTGTGTATGTGGGTCAGTAAGATCTTGGAGCGAGGTTAAAGGATACAGACAAGGAGGATTCATATTTAAAACTACGAGAAGTAGCGATGTATTCAGAGGCAACAACAACAGCCTCGCAGGTTAGACAGTACACATGTTTTTAATTCAAAGACTTGTATACTGAGTCGAGGCTTGTGATATCATTGTATGTATCATTCCTCCGCCTCACCTTACAAACTTGTCTTTTCCATGCAGGTGCTGCAAGCACGACAAGTGGCGTCTTACTCTCTTAAAACAAAGACAGATGTGGGCACTTTGAAGAGTCTGAGCTCAGGAACTAGGCATGGCGTGCTCCATTTGAAACGTGGATATGATCAAGACTATTTTGACAAGTTCCCAGTCTCCACGGCTCACACAAATTGCAGCGCATAAGTGGTTTGTCTTTGGAGTCTCGTGGGCCCCGGGGCCTGCCCAAACTTCCGATCTGTGACATGAGAACTTTGCGACACAACTAGCCACTGCATTACAGCCAATTTGTGGGTATGGGTGCTAAGGGTATTAGAAAAAGCAGGCTTTGCGAGTGCGCGCAATCACCTACCAAAAATGCAGGCATTTGTGTTTAAATCAGGAAAGAATGTTAACCTATGTGGATGCAAACATGAATCACAATTGTAGCCTTCCAGCACTTGCGTCCAGTTCTGGCAAGGGTAAGATGAGCATACGGAAACTCGACATTTTTAAATTTAAGTGAATGGAATTGCACGAATTTTCGTTTGTTCGGCAAATCTCATCTGAATCAGAGTAAAATATATTAATAAACAGAGGTATCATGCCACCAAACACAACCACGAAGAAGGCATCGCAAGCTTCAAGTAGGCACACATTTGATTGGCACACTAGGACACACAGGGGTTGCCCATATCTAATAAGATGCACAACTGCAACATGCCAATGCATTGCGCAACTGCCTTCCTCGCAATATTTGTGCAGAAAAACAAGCGCAGCTGGAACAGCAACAAAGGAAAGAGCAGGAACAAGAAGCAGCCAATGATTTGGAAGGTGAGTGCATGAGGACATTGTCTTTGATAACATGTACTAGCCGTAAGCGGCAGGAAGATGTACACTAAAAAGTACCTCTACTTCCTCGTCTGCGCCTTAAAAGACCAGCAGTGTTTATATATGGTTTATATGTGTGTGTATGTGTATGTTTGTGTGTGTGTGCGTGCATGTCTCTGTGTGTGTGTGTGTGTGTGTGTGTGTGTGTGTGTGTGTGTGTGTGCGTGCGTGAGTGTGTGTGTGTGTGTGTGTGTGTGTGTGTGTGTGTGTGTGTGTGTGTGTGTGTGTGTGTGTGTGTGTGTGTGTGTGTGTGTGTGTGTGTGTGTGCGCATGTGCGTGTG
>Ga0307963_1003379_pt1:0-7500 | contig 12683 bp, 17 predicted proteins | sample OrgLakmetagen594_FD_201829 | JGI IMG/M metagenome (GOLD analysis project Ga0307963, IMG submission 201829) | Saline water microbial communities from Organic Lake, Antarctica - #594 | ecosystem: Environmental > Aquatic > Non-marine Saline and Alkaline > Saline | place: Antarctica: Organic...
GCTTATCACACACAGCGCTATTTGCACGTACCATAATGTGCGACGCACACCAGCTTATCACACACAGCGCTATTTGCACATACCATAATGTGCGACGCACACCAGCTTATCACACACAGCGCTATTCGCACATACCATAATGTGCGATGTACACCAGCTTATCACACACAGCGCTATTTGCACGTACCGTATTGTGCGATGCACACCAGCTTATCACACACAGCGCTATTTGCACGTACCATAATGTGCGATGCACACCAGCTTATCACACACAGCGCTATTCGCACGTACCGTAATGTGCAATGCACACCAGTTTAACACACAGCGCTATTTGCACGTACCATAATGTGCAATGCACACCAGCTTATCACTCATCACACACAGCGCTATTCGCACGTACCATAATGTGCGATGCACACCAGCTTATCACACACAGCGCTATTTGCACGTACCATAATGTGCGATGTACACCAGCTTATCACACACAGCGCTATTTGCACGTACCGTAATGTGCGATGCACACCAGCTTATCACCTATCACACACAGCGCTATTTGCACGTACCATAATGTGCGATGTACACCAGCTTATCACACAGCGCTATTTGCCGAGGAGTCATACCATAGCCTTCGTTGCCCAGCATGAAGGCCGTAGGGCCTGTGTGTGTTTGTGCGTGTGCGTTGCGTGTACATTGTGTGCTGTGTGTGCGTTTGTGTGTATGTGTGTGTATGCGTGTGTGTGCATGTGTGTGTTGTGTGTGATTGTGTGTATGCGTGTGTGTATGTGTGCGTGTGTGTGTTGTGTGTGTATCCGTGTGTGTATGTGTGTGTATGCGTGTGTGTTAGTGCGTGTGTGTGTTGTGTGTACATTGTACATTGTGTGTTGTGTGTGTATGTGTGTATGTGTGTGTATGTGTGTGTTGTGTGTGCGTTGTGTGTTGTGTGTGTGTGTGCGTGCGTACGTGTGAGGGAGGGGGGGTGCGGCTGCAGGTGAAGTTGTGAGTGCGTGTCATTAAAATATTACGCGCACTCCTTTTTTGTGGCCAAATTTCCTTGCGCGGTATTTCCTTTGTGAACTCGAACTGAAAACGAGGATAAGCTACTGCCCTCCATGCCTCTACCGTATGAGCGCATTACCAATGCGAGTTTTGACCAATTAATAAACCCCAATGCGAATTTATGCAAGGGGCACACAATCTGATAATTTATCCTTATGCGGCCTATGCTGAGCTGCACGTGCACGCGTATGCACGTGCATGTGCGCACGCGTATGTGTGTGTGCGTGCGCATGTGTGCGTGCGTGCGTGTATGTGCGTGTGTGTGCATCCGTGTATGTGTGTGTGCGTGCCCATACGTGTGTATACGCGCGTACGTGTGCGTGCGTGCGCATGTGCAGGGATTGAAGGCCTTCCTCTTGTCGCTCAGATTGCACATGTTCTTCTTGGTGTCCTTCCTCCCCAAGAGAGGGCCAGCCCCCCTGCTGCTTATGCCTGAAGCCAGCTTAGGAGGCCTACCAGTTTGCTGCTGCTGCTGCATCCCACTCTGCCTGTGCTGCCTGTCCCCCTCCTAAGCTGGCTTCAGGCATAAGCAGTAGGGGAAAGAAACCAGGTAGGCCAGGTTTGCTGCTGCTGCTGCATCCCACTCTGCCTGTGCTGCCTGTCCCCCTCCTAAGCTGGCTTCAGGCATAAGCATAAGCAGTAGGGGAAAGAAACCAGGTAGGCCAGGTATGCTGCTGCTGCTGCATCCCACTCTGCCTGTGCTGCCTGTGCCCTGCAGCACGTTCTGCATGTGCTTTTTCTGCGTCCCTTTGCTGCGTCCCTTTGCATGTCCCCTGCAACACCCCTGCATATCCCCTGCAACACGTTCTGCCTGTGCCTTTGCTGCGTCTCTTTGCTGCGTCCCTCTGCATACCCCATGCACACCCTTGCGTATCCCCTGCAACACGTTCTGCATGTGCAACCCCACGTCTTTCCCTTGCAACACGTTCTGCATGTGCCTTTGCTGCGTCCCTTTGCATGTGCTGCCTGTCTCCTGCAACACGTGCATGTATGTACCATCTGTATGTCCTGCATCTGTATGTCCTGCATGTGCTGCCTGTCCCCTGCAACATGCTGCATGCTGCATGTCCCCTGCAACCATCTGTCTGTCCTGCATCTGTATGTCCTGCCTGTGATTCCTGCCTCTTGCTATGCCTATCAGCCCAACATATGTGGCTGCCGGCTACCCCTTTGTAAACCCTTTGTAAACCCTCTTGCTACACGTTCTGCACGTGCCTTTGCTGCCTCCCCCTCTGCTGCCTTCTTCTCACTCGCTGTCCGATTACTAGGCTTGAAGAAGTCTGCATCCCCAAGCTGTTTGTCCCCCTTAAGGGCCTTGAGGGGCGGCTTGGGAGGCTTTCCCGGCCTTTTCCCACTCATGCTTGTTTTTGTTACCCCAATGTGAGCTTTGCGAGGCCCTTGTAACTTAGTTACTTAAATGAACGGCTCCCGACCCTCTGGGAGGGAGTCAGAAACGTTTGCGGTGCGTGGTGATATACAGCCTATACGGAATGTATTATACTTTGTATGATCACACCAGATTCAGGTCCATTGTTAAAACTGACCTATTCAGTGTGACCTATCCAGTGTGAACTCTGTAGTCTCTGTTCAGGTCCATTGTTAAAGCTGACCTATTTAGTGTGACCTATCCAGTGTGAACTCTGTAGTCTCTGTTCAGGTCCATTGCTAAAACTGACCTATTCAGTGTGACCTATCCAGTGTGAACTCTGTAGTCTCTGTTCAAAGCTGACCTATTTAGTGTGACCTATCCAGTGTGGACTCTGTAGCCTCTGTTCAGGTCCATTGTTGAAACCGACTTATTCAGTTTTGACCAGTCCATTGTTGAATTAACTTGAATTAATTCGATTTGAATTGAATTCGATTCATTTGACCGGTCCGTTGTTAGAAGTGACCTATTCAGTTTTACCGGACCTGCGTGCTGTCCTCTCCTGCAAACCATAAAGAGTTAAATTCCGTTTCTGAAATCAACGGAGAATTTGCAGCACAGCGACCTGCTGAATTCAGTGTGAAACACATAAACTCCAGTTCTTGTTGAGCAGCAAAGTGATATCACTTTATCACTCATGCTTTTCATCTGTGTCCTCTCCCGCAAACTATAAAGAGTCATATTTGGGGTTGGCCTGAACCATATATATATACGGTGTATATACGGTATTTTTGGCAGAGAAATCACTAAATATACGGTCATATACGGCGCATATATATACGGTTCTGGCCAACCCTAGTTATATTCCGTTTGTATCGTGAGATGGCGTTGGAATCATTTACAAAGACTCAACACAAACTGCTAACAGCCGTGGTCCTAGCAAACTGCCCAAAGGGGAGGAAGAAAAACTAAAGTTGGGCTAGGAAAGAAGAGCAGTAGTGAGGACCAAGGAAATAAAAGATGAAAAAACAGGAGATAACACAGATGAAAAGCATGAGTGATAAAGTGATATCACTTTGCTGCTCAACAAGAACTGGAGTTTAATGCGTTACACACTGAATTCAGTAGGTCACTGTGCTGCAAATTCTCCACTGATTTCGTCAAGCACGTGGTTTGTAAGATCAACTTTGCTGCATCAATTTACGTCCCTTTGTGAGATCAACGTTGCTGCTGCGATTTATGCCCCTTTGTGAAATCAACGTTGCTGCAGCGGTTTACGCCCCTTTGTGAGATCAATGTCGCTGCAGCAACTTGAATACTGCTGTGAGATCAACGTTGCTGCATAAGTTTGCACCCCTTTGTGAGATCAACGCTGCTGCAGCAACTTACGCCCCTTTTGAGAGATCAACAGCAGCGAAATAATTGCTGCCGTCGTCTTATGAATATGTAAAACCCTTACACTCAAACAACCTTAAATGAACCTGTAAAACTTTTACACTCAAACAACCAGGAGCCTCCTTTGGCAACAAACAACACACCTTTAAACGGATGTGAGTGTACCGGCTTGGCGTCATCAGAGATCTCTATGCCCACAATTTCGCAGCCCTCCACATCCTTCAGGTGTCTGACGCAGTCTTCCAAGGTAGGGAAATGCCTGCCGTGTGTGTATGTGTGTGTGTGTGTGTGCGCGCGTGTGTGTGTGTGAGAGTGTGTGCATGAGTGTGCATGTGTACATGCATAAGCACATATGTTTTCTGTAAGATTGTGTGTGTGTGTGTGTGTGTGTGTGCGTGTGTGTGTGTGTGTGTGTGTGTGTGTGTGTGCGCATTTGACAAGAATTAAAGTCACAAATCAAAAATCTGCATACGAGCGTCACAGGGGCAGAGGGTGAGAGAGCCACAGGGCTTTAGCAAATACGGGAAAACTACACAAGGGCAGGGTGAGAGAGCCACAGGGCTTCAGCAAATACGAAAAAACTACACAGGGGCAGGGTGAGAAAGCCACTGGGCTTCAGCAAATACGAAAAAACTACACAGGGGCAGGGTGAGAGAGCCACAGGGCTTCAGCAAATATTAAAGAATTACACATGCAGTGACAGCTGTAATTGGTGTGAGATCTTAGGTCACAGCTTTGCTGCCATCATTATGAGGCCCCTGTGCTTCACTGGTGTGCGATCTTAGGTCACAGCTTTGCTGCATCATTAAAAACCCCCTGTGCTTCACTGGTGTGCGATTTAAGATCACAGCTTTGCTGTCATCATTAAAAATCCCCTGTGCTTCACTGGTGTGCGATCTAAGATCACAGCGTTGCATAGTCCAGCAAGATTGAGACACTAACACTGGCAACAAAGCTGCCCGTCCTTCAAGGCCGTGCTTTGCTGATGCAGCTTTTTCTCCTTCAAGGCTATACTTTGCTGATGCAGCTTTTTTGTTAACATTGTAAGATGCAGTATTCGGCAGGCAGGGATCCGTTGCCATGGAAATAATAGATGGAGAAACCATAGAGAAACAAAAATAAGAAACAAGAGTGATAACGGAGCATATTGCTTTTGCTGCACTACAAGAACTGGAATCATATTTACACTGAACCCAGCAGTTTTATAAGCGAGCTCTGTGCGTGCTATGATGAGCCACGCGCAAATACGATGATATCCAAGGGACGGCGCTTGTGTGGGACCGGCACACACGTGAATGCTAGAAATTAAAAATATATTGAACAAAGAGCTTGCAGATACGCACGCATGCAGCAACTGACCAACGCCTGCAGCAACTGACCAACGCATGCAGCAACTGACCAACGCATGCAGCAACTGACCAGCGCAAGCAGCAACTGACCAACGCATGTCACAACTGACCAGCACATGTCACAACTGACCAACGCATGCAGCAACTGACCAACGCATGTCACAACTGACCAACGCATGTCACAACTGACCAACACATGCAGCAACTGACCAACGCATGTCACAACTGACCAGCACATGTCACAACTGACCAACGCATGCAGCAACTGACCAACGCATGCAGCGACTGACCAACGCATGCAGCGACTGACCAACGCATGCAGTAACTAACTAACGCCTGCAGCAACTGACACCAACGCCTGCAGCAACTGACTAACGCATGCAGTAACTGACCAACGCATGCAGCAACTGACTAACGCATGTCACAACTGTCAGTGAATGATATGTGATGCAATACGTTGTATGATACGCAAACATGCAGCATCTGACTAACGCATGTCACAACTGTCAGTAAATGATATGTGATGCAGTATGGTGTATGATACGCACACATGCAGCAACTGACGAACGCTTGTCACAACTGTCAATGAATGATATGTGATGCAGTACGGTGTATGATGTACGATAACAAAAGACGTGTGGTGCAGTAGTTACTGTATTATTACTATGTATGATGTGTGTGGTTGGTCAAAAACATATACATAGGGTTGGCTAGAACCGTATATATGCACCGTATATGACCGTATATTTGGTGATTTCCCTGCTGAAAATACCGTATACACACCGTATATATATGGTTCGGGCCAACTCTACATATACATACAGCGTATATACGGTGCTTTAGGCAGGAAAGTCACCAAATGTACAGTGTATACATACCGTTCTGGTAATGCTACGTAAGATACAAGATACCCTATGTAACATACAAGGACATGTGGCGCAGTATTATGGTAAGATATAAGGACATGTGGTGCAGTATTATGGTAAGATACAAGGTGGTGCAGTATTATGGTAAGATACAAGGACATGTGGTGCAGTATCATGGTAAGATACAAGGACATGTGGTGCAGCATTATGGTAAGATACAAGGACATGTGGTGCAGCATTATGGTAACATACAAGGACATGTGGTGCAGTATTATGGTAAGATACAAGGACATGTGGTGCAGCATTATGGTAACATACAAGGACATGTGGTGCACTATCATGGTAAGATACAAGGACATGTGGTGCAGTATTATGTATATGATGCGGTGTGATCTGTCTGTGCAGGATGAGGTTTGAAATAGAACACAGAACGAACACGTAGTACAGAGTATGAAACGATAACAGATTAAGATGTAACATGAAATGATTAGGATTTAACAGATTAGAATATAAAATTAAGATTTAACATATGAAATGATAACATGTGTGCGCTCCCCAAGTGCACGCATATGCAATAACTGCACAGCGGTCGAGATCCTTGAGTGTTTGTGAACTTTCTTGGGCACCTCCATGTGCATCGTTATGCCTTTTTACCTTTTACAATGCCGCCACAAGCCGTTTCCACATTGGTAGGGTTAGCCAGTTACCGTACGCACACATGCACACACACGCACACACACATATATATATATATATATATATATATATATATATATATATTTACATAGACACGTATATGTACACACACATTATATATAGACACACACACATACGCACACACACATATGCACACATTCACACACAAAACACACACACACACACCCCATATGACCACACATGGCATTGTAATTTCTTGGGAACCTCCATACGCGTGTTCTTGCCCCCTTCCTATACACACACATACACACATACACACACACCTCATATGACGCACCTATAATCCACGTGTGCGTCTGCTCCATGTGCACCGAAGCTGTTGAAATTTTTGGAGCCTACCAAGCAAACCTGCCGTGTCATAGAAACAGCTGTAATAGTTGTGTGCGTGTGTGTGTGTATGTATGTGTGTTGGTGTGTGTGTTGTGTGTGTGTGCGTGTGTGTGTTTGTGTGTGTATGTATGTGTGTGTGCGTGTGTGTGTATGTGTGTGTGTGCGTGTGTGTGTGTGTTTATGTGTCTGTGCATCAATGGATGTCAGTTTTGGATCAATGGATGAGAAGTAAGTAAATTGCGCAGCGTCTATTAAACATAGCACCACATTTTTTGCGAGGGTGCGCGAGAGTTACTGCAAGTTAAGCTTGCATTCATTGTGAAACATAATTCCAAATTTGCGCTTGTGCGTTCGTTGCGCACCTGCTTAACACCGAAAGCTGTGGCACACCTTGATAGTGTGCCCACATTGTGTCTGTGAT
>Ga0307963_1003379_pt1:10000-12683 | contig 12683 bp, 17 predicted proteins | sample OrgLakmetagen594_FD_201829 | JGI IMG/M metagenome (GOLD analysis project Ga0307963, IMG submission 201829) | Saline water microbial communities from Organic Lake, Antarctica - #594 | ecosystem: Environmental > Aquatic > Non-marine Saline and Alkaline > Saline | place: Antarctica...
GTTTTGCACAGTTATGTGGCGGAGGGGTTTTACGGTACCCGGTACCAACGTGGCTCCTCTTCCTTAATAATTGTGAGGACCAGGGTTGTACATCCCGTCCGGGAACCGGAATAAATAACAAAATCTGGGCTGTCCCGGAGGGGCAGCCCAAAGCCGGTCCGGGTCTCCCAGAAATTGCAGGGGCGACAGACCCTGCAATTCCGGGAGACCCGATAAAATTTTGTATGCAGCTCCGGGTAGTTTGCAGTGGATTTTGGGAATGGCAGTGAGAATGACACTGTGAGGATGGGAAGAAGAGGGAAAGGTCAGCCAGTAGAAAGGTGGAGGGGTCAGCCAGCAGGGCTCTTCCCCCTAACCAGGCCTCCCTACGAAGCATGTGTAGGGTTGGCCAGAACCATATATATATTATATATACGGTGTACATATGGTATTTTTGGCTTGGAAATCACCAAATATACGGTGTATATCTACGTATATATACGGTTCTGGCCAACGCTAAGCATGTGAGTGCTGGGCTTGAGTGCTTGCGTCTTGCATGGCAGGCAATGCACAGCTTGGTACTGACTGACTCCAGATGGAAGCGCCCCGCTCCTCCTCCCTCTGCTCCCACCCTCCCCCTGGCCCTGATGAGGCCTCAACCAGCAGCCATGCGCGAACCTCGAGCAATGTCTAGCGCACGCGATCACACATATACACATGCATACATGCATACACACATACACATACATAAACGCATAAATGCATACACACACATACACGCACATACACACACATATATACACACATGCATACACAAACATACACACACATAAACGCATACACACACAACACACACAAGCACGCACACACACACGCACATATATACAAACATACACACACACATAAGCGCATACACTCACATACACACATACACGCACACAACACACACAAGCACGCACACACACATTTACGTACACACACGCATGCATACACACATACACGCACAGACGAGCACGCAAACACCCACACGCACATACATATACACACATATACACATGCATACACACACATACACACAAATGCATTCACACACATGCACACACACATACGCACACACACAACACACACACACACACACACACACACATACAAGCACACACGTACACGCACACGTGCACACACAAGACGCACACGCACACACACATACACACACACGCTTGGGGCCGGGGCGACAGCCCCCGGCCTGGGAAAATTTTTAACGCCCTGAATTATTTTAAAAGCTGTTCCGGGAGACCCTGAAAAATTTTACAGGCTGTTCCGGGTCTACCCGAATAATTTGGGTACCCTGTGTACTACCCTGGTGAGGACCTTGAAAATCATCAGGAGTTGTTTTCACCGCCTGCGCAGTTTTTTGTATTTCTTTTTCAGTCATGAACTGGTGTGTGTGTGTGTATGTGTGTGTGTGTGCCTGTGCGTGTGTGTGTGTGCGTGTGTGTGTGCGTGCGTGCGTGCGTGCGTGCGTGTGTGTGTGTGTGTGTGTGTGTGTGTGTGTGTACACTCCTGGTCAACTTCAAAATGACATCCAGCATCTTTTGTCTGTCGACACCTTTTCACTCCATTTTTTCAATTTTTTTCACTTTTTCAGGGTTGGCCAGAACCATATATAATCGGTGTATATACGGTATTTTTGGCAGGAAAATCACCAAAATTACGGTCATATACGATGTATATATACGGTTCTGGCCAACCCTACACTTTTTTCATTTTTTTTCCTGCTTGCTTTCGATCATAACTATGGGGTCATCACTATTCTGCTTCTACTACTTCCGTTCACTTTTTTGCTTCTACTACTTCGTTCACGACCATGCTTCTGCTACATCGTTCACGACCATGGGGCTGTCAAGTCAAAGCTTACGTATGCTTGCCTTTGTTCATAACTTTGGGGTTATCACTTTTTTGCTTCTGCTACTTCGTTCACGACCATGGGGTCGTCATGTCAAAGCTTGCAGGAGCGGTGGCTTTAAAGTGTACTTTGTTGCAGCATCGATTGTTATGGCGCTGTTACTTGTGTATGTGTGTGTGTGTGTGCGCGCGTGCGTGTGTGCGTGTGTGCGTGCGTGCGTGTGTGTATGTGTGTGTGTACCATGCCTGCAGGACAGATGCCATGTGTGGGAGGTGAGGTCGGAATGTATTGTTTTGCAGTAGAACATTCGTTGTGTCGCTGCCACTCATGTGTGCGTGTGTGTGGGGGTCATGCTTGCAGGAGAGACACTGCGTGTGGGAGGTGGAGTCAGAATGTATTGTTTTGCAGAAGAAAATGTGTTATGTCGCTGCCACTCATGTGTGTGTGTGTGGGTCATGTTTGCAGGAGAGACGCTGCGTGTGGGAGGTGGCATCGATGTGTGTGTGCTCCAAAGCGGGACATCTGCCAATGGCCAATTAACGGAGCGTGTGTTACAGGTCAGATTTGGTTCGTGCCTGTTTGTGTGCCTGTGTGGGTGTGGGTGTGGGTGTGGGTGTATGCGTGTGTGTTACAGGTCAGATGTGGTTCGTGCCTGTTTGTGTGCCTGTGTGGGTGTGGGTGTGGGTGTGTGGGTGTATGTGTGTGTGTTACAGGTCAGATTTGGTTCGTGCCTGTTTGTGTGCCTGTGTGTGTTTGTGTGCGTGTGTTACAGGTCAGATTTGGTTCGTGCCTGTTTGTGGG
>Ga0307963_1003382_pt1 | contig 12680 bp, 12 predicted proteins | sample OrgLakmetagen594_FD_201829 | JGI IMG/M metagenome (GOLD analysis project Ga0307963, IMG submission 201829) | Saline water microbial communities from Organic Lake, Antarctica - #594 | ecosystem: Environmental > Aquatic > Non-marine Saline and Alkaline > Saline | place: Antarctica: Organic Lake...
GTGTGTGTGTTTACGTGTGTGATTGCGTGTGTGTGTGTGTGTGTGTGTGTGTGTGTGTGTGTGTGTGTGAGAGAGTGTGTTTGTATGCGCGCATGTGTATGTGCGTTGTGTGTGCGTATGTGTGTGTGCGTGCATGTATGTGTGTTTATGTGCGTGCGCACGTGTGTGCCACACATACATGTATGTGTATGTGTGATACATGTATGTGTATGTGTGTGTGTGTGCGCGCGTGTGCATGTGTGCACGGGTGTGTGTGTGTGAGTGTGTGTGTGTGTGTGTGAGAGTGTGGGTGTGTGTGGGTACGTGTGTGGGAACGTGAACGTTGTGTGTGTGTGTGCGTGTGTGTGTGTGTGTGCGCGTGCGTGTGTGTGTGCGTGTGTGTGTATGTATGTGTGTGTGTGCATGTGCAAGTGTGTGTGTATATGTGTGTGTGCGTGCGTGTGTGTGTGTTTACGTGTGTGATTGCGTATGTGATTGCGTGTGTGTATGCTTGCGTGTGTGTGTGCACGGGCGTGTGCGTGTGTGTGTGTGAGTGTGTGTGCGTGTGTGTCTGCGCGTGCATGTGCGTTTGTGTGTGTGATTGCGTGTGTGTGTGTGTTTACGTGTGTGATTGTGTGTGTGATTGTGTGTGTGATTGCATGTGTGTGTGTGTGTTTGTGTGTGTGTGTGTGCGTGTGTGTGTGTGCCGACGTGTTTGTGCTTGTGTGTGTTTGTGTGTGTGTGTGTTAGTATGTGTGTTTACATGTGTGTTAGTGTGTGTGTTTGTTGTGTTTGTGTGCGTATGTGTGTTCTTGCGTTTGTATTTTGTGCGTGCGTGTATGAGCGTGTTTGTATGCGTGCATGTGTATGTGCGTTGTGTGTGTGTATGTGTGTGTGCGTGCATGTATGTGTGTTATTGTGCGTGCACAAGTTGTGTGTTTGTGTGTGTGTGTGTGTGTGTGTGAGAGAGAGAGAGAGAGAGAGAGAGAGTGTCTGCGCGGGTGCGTGCAGTTACAGGGCGGTTACTGGCGTTGACCGGAAGTCCTTATCGCGCCCTCCTTGTTTTCTCAGGGATATCGACACCACAATGCAGCAGGTACGAACTTCTGGAGATTGTGGGCTGGAGAGGAGAACGCGGCTTCAGCCGATTCGCTACAAGAACTTCGTAAATTCATGAAATGTATTACTATTTAATTGTACGGATAATAATATATAGCAGTTGATTTATCTGAATAGGGTTGATGCTGCATTCCCCCGATATATCGGCAGAAAAGGTGATAGACAAAGTGCCCACAATTCTCGCAACTCAAAGCTTTGATTTAACCAGCTTTAATATATCATTTTACGGTAATACGAGGTAGCACTGCGTATATATATAAATATCTTCAAATTGGCCCAAACCCTTTCTTCGGATTATTGCACCATAATTTATTTATAACTTATTACCTCCTCACATGGTATTTAATTCTTGCAAACTCCTTTCCAAAACTTTGCGGTTGAAGTGCGGTTGAATTGCGGTTGAAGTGCGGTTGAAGCGGCTAATTTCAACCGCACGGTTAATTTCAACCGCGTGCGGTTAAAATGCGGTTGAAATTGTTTTTCCTTTCGCTATTTCTTGGAAATTTTGTACCAGGCTTCATTTGTAAGTAATGGGTTCTTCCAACAATATTTTTAAATTATGTTGCAAATTATTTTGTGAAATTGCGGTTGAAGTGCGGTTGAAACGGTTATTTCAACCGCACGGTTGATATCAACCGCAAGCGGTTGAAATGCGGTTGAAAAGTTTTCAGCCGTGTTTCAACCGCTTCAACCGCATTTCAACCGAGACAGGAAATTTCTGACGCAGATCATTGTGTGTGTGCAATTGTGCATACCGTACTGCGCTTGGTTGTTTTGCGAGTAATTAAATAATTATTGAGGAACCTCGCAATAAATCAAGCCGAAAATAAATAAAGTTTTTTCAGACCTCGCAAAACTTAGACTTTTTAATGCGATAGTTTCTGGGTCGCCCCAATAAAACCACATCGCCCGGGGGGGCAAGCATCACTATTTGACCTAGGTTGCACCAAACGGAAGCGCACAGAGGACGATGGTCCCGCTCGGGAGCTCATCATCCGCCTGAGGCCTGATGTGCAGCAGCCAGGGATGCAGCCATTGCAGCCAGCATTGCATCCCGCCCTGCCCCAGTTATTAAGAGGCCTGTGGGGAGGCCCAAGGTGCTTGCACCATTGGGGGTGCAAGCCCCTCCAGGAGAGAGGCATGTGTGGGCACAGCTGCAACTCAGGTGGAGTGGGGGGAGCATCAGGTGCGCTTGCATCTGCACTTCACAGCAAAAGCAGCAGCAGCAGCAGCAGCAGCAGAAGTCTAGAAACTGAAGAAGCAGGCAGTGTGGGTTAGGATGCACCTGCAGGGTCGCAGGGGGAGGGGCAGGGGCAGGGGCCTTGAAACCTTGGAGATTTCAAAGACCACGGAGGAGGACGAGGGGGAGGAGGAGGGGGGGGAGGCAATGCAAGAGTAACTCCTCAGGCTGAAGTTAGGAGCCATTAAACTCGTCTCAGACTTTGATGTAAACCAACACTGATAGATACAGAGAGGAGAGCACAAAAAATCCCCAAATTCGCAAAGTTCGCAAATTACCTTAACTTTTCAGGGGCCTCGCAAAAGCTTAATGCTCGCATATTAATTATTCTAATTATTTCGGCACCTCGCAAAAAGTAGGCCTCGCAATACTAAAAGCGCAAAACGGTAAATAAAAAAAGTGATCAAAATTCCCTGTGTGACCGCCCCCTTATTATCACTTATCACTTCTTAACACTAATTGTCACTTAGCACATATTATAACTGAAGGGCAGCGAGAATGTCACCTCTTTTGCATGTGTGTGTTTAAAGCAACTGCAGGGGGCGACAGTCAGCAAATGATGGTTTTTGTCCTCACACAGGCACCACAGTGCAGGCAAGGAGGCAGGCACCTTTTTGTATAACAATTGCAATGCTGACATAAAAACCACCAGGCACGAGGACTACGTTTTTTTGGGCGAACAGCGAAACATAGGGTACTAGCATGGACACACCCAGAAATGCTAAGGGCAAAGACCAAGCATGACACAAACAGCACAATGACTTACGTCGCGACAGCATCTGTGTCATGGCCCCTCCACGCGCTGTACGTTTTGGCTAGCAGTAACTCTACGGAGACAGGTTCCAACGGTTTGATGGGTCTCCTGCAAAAGTGGGACACAGGGTGTGCGTACTTGTGCATGATTTTGGTACTTGTGTATGATTTTGGTACTTGTGTATAAATTTGGTACTTGTGCATGATTTTCACACAATTGGAACAACCTTAGAGAAGAAGCATTATCACAACGATTTCAGGGGCAAAAGAATGGGGGGACGGTTTGTCACATTTCCTATTTCCTTTCGCCAAAGCTCGACGACATGCAGAAAGCCAGAAAGCCTTCCTATATCCTTTCACCAAAGCTGGACGACATGCAGGAAGCCAAAAAGTGTCGTGACCGTTTTAACATGCATGCCAGCGACTCTGTACTTGAGCAGCATGGCCCTCTCTATCCAAAATGCAAAAAACAGCAACTAAAAACAATAACCTTAGGTCCCACCTGCTGCCCCCAGTTGCAGTGGTAGTGGTGGCCCCGGATGTGGAAGGGCCCTCCACAGCGCTCCCTTCACTACTCTCACTACTGCTCTCCCCCACACTCTTTGAGCTCTGTGCGGTTGCGCTCGGCTGCAGCGTGGTGCTGTCTGAACTTTGTGAAGTCACGCTGGTGCTAGTGCCAGTGGTGGCAGCAGCAGGGGTGGGGCGTGAGTCTGTGGCACGCACACCCCAAGCCGAGATGGAAGGAGCACGCGCACGTAGCTTCAACAGATACTCCACAGCGTTTGCCTGGGGGAGGGGGTGGGGATGGTAGGAAGGGAATGAACAACAACTAGCATGACCAGCTAGTACTTACAAGCAAATGAACAACCAATATGACCAACTACTAGTATTTACATGCATTGAATCGTACGCAGCACCCTGAGAATACCTGTGTGTGTATGTGTATGTGTGTTTGTGTGTGTGTGTGTGATATCGTGCTTAAGCAAGAACGAAAAGTATGGGTGGTTTGCGTAGAGAAGGATGGGCAGGCTGGGCGGTTGCTTCAGCGTGCAAATGTGGCATGGGTAAATACACTTCGGCTGCATACATGGAGCTGCAAATGTGGCATGGGTAAATACACTTCGGCTGCATACATGGAGCTGCAAATAACATAAGATGCACCATTAAGGTTGACCTCATTTAAGGTAAAAAGCTATTTCATTGCCCCACCATAAGAAGCATTGCTTAATTCCAGAGTAAAAAGCTATTTTATTGCCCCACCGTGAGAAGCATTGCTAAATACTAGTAGTCAAGATGGAGGATTGGACAAATCTGTATAATGGTACCATTCGTGCATGTTTCTTGTGTAAGAAAGTCTGTATGTGCTCCATACAATAAGTACTATTAGATGGAACTGGCCAACTCTCTAGGTTTGACATCATTTTCAGGTTGAAAGAGCCCATGGATTCAGTGTCTGAAGAGAAGCAGAGAAAAAGGGGCCAGTCCAGAGCCTTTTTTTTACAACAAGCAGCAACAGTACACCGAACGCGTTTGCTTGCCAATGGTGTGCAAGTCCTCCGATATAACCTCAGCACCCACAATGCTGCCAATGCTGCCAATGCTGCCAATGAAATCTGCAACCCAAGCGCAACCCAAGTGCAACCCAATAATGACCAACACCCACAAGCTGCCCAACTGCACCTGCTGTCCGTTTGCAATGTAGGCGTCTGTCAGCCCTGTAGCAATCTGCATGTCGTTGTCTCTGAGCTGCACTGCCCGCTTGTAGGCTGCCACAGCAGGTTGAGAGCGCTCTGACAGCAGGTCCGTCTCTCCTAGTAACTGCAAGAGCAGATGCAGCGCAAAGACAAAACATGTTTGTGAGAAAGAAGGGTCAAAGTCAACATCAACAAACATGCGATGCATTCACGCATTCACGCACAACAATAGCAGTTTACTCAGCACAGCTCTGGCTCGTTAACACACAAATGTGAGGAGCACCAAAATAAAAACGTGTAGGCCGCCTGAGATGTGAAGGTGGGCGACAGAGCCTCATCCAGTTGCTAACCAAATCTGAATGTGAAAGGCGCCAACACGACTCACCCGCCACGCATCAGGGTCCTTCGGCGTGCGCGCCACCAGCTTCTCCAAGATCTGGGACGCTTTGTCAAATTGCTGCAGCCTGGCGTAGGCCAGGGCCAGCTGCTCCGAGGCCTGGGCGTCATTGGGGTCCTCGTTCAGATCTTGCTCCAGCTGAGAGATGGCGCCCTTAAGCAGGCCCTGCTCAACAGAGTCAGGCGTATCCTGTGCTGGCCGGACACCCTTGAAGCGGTTGTTGGGCATGATGTCCCCTCCAGACACCAGCACAAACACCAGACCAAAGATGATCGCGCCGGCTGCCACAGCCACCTGGTTGGGGCCAAACTGTGCAGACTTGAGGGAGGGGTCGCTGACGTCTGAGTTCAGCTGGCCCATCAGCGTATCCGTGATGGAGGGCGGGTTGGCATAAATGTCATCCTCTGGCTTTGCATCAAACGCGGCCACGGGGGCTTGCAACAGCTTGCTCGCGTCCTGCTTTGCTGTGCTGCCGCTGCTGGCCAAGCTCCCCTTCTTCTCCCGGCCCTCAATCTTCAACTGCTGCAGGCGCTGGGTGAAGTCCTCATCCGTCCCACGGTCTTCTGCCTCCTGCGCCTGGCCCAATGCCGCCTCAAAGGACTGATTCCTGCCTGCCTCCTGTTGCTCCTGCGGATGTGTCGGTTGTTACGCTGCGCTGCTTCATTTGTGCTTTGCACTCGCACTTGCTTTTACACGTGAGAAATTGAGGATGCATGCACAGCACTGAAGGAAGCTGACACAGCCTCCTACAAAGACCGACATCAGCGTGGCACGTCACTCCTGTTTACCTGTTGTGAAGGCTTGATGTTTCGCTTCTTCAGCCTGCGCTTGGGTAATCCTGTTTCCTCAACATCAGTATCAAGCACCTTGTTGCTCCTGCCAAAGCCTGGATATCGGGAGAGGGGGATAATTTATGGGCTTGGAGATGTGCAGACACAAATGTGAACCACACAACCCAAAGTAGAAGTACTCACCTTTCTTGCCAGCTGCTTTGCACTGTATATTGCCTAATGCCTGGGCACGCGCTCTTCCAGGAAACGCAGGGCCGAGCTGCTTGGTTGAAAAGCGAAATGAATCTGCATGCTGCTGTTGATGGGAGCAACACACTCCTCCCTTCTGCACTATCATGCTTAACAGCTATGCCAACAAGTAACGTTAAAAGGATGATACCTTAGGCTGCGGAGTCCAAATTATTTATCTCCGATAATAATAAAAGTGTTTTACATTAATGGGACTTCCATTCTGCTGATTTGATGTCAACCCGCTCTAACCTGTTTCCAGACGTGCAGCCTGTTCCGCAACCAGGCTTCCAGAATCAAGGTGTGGTATCTAGTGTCAGTGCATACATGTGCATGCGCTAACTGTATCTGTCATGTGCATGCATTGCAGTGCTCGTTTAGCTATCTCTCCTCTATATAGGTATCAACCACTACGTGTGCTGCTGCTATTGCCATGCAGCTAACTTGCCAGATCCTAGCAAAGCGAGGGAACAAGGTATTGGAAGTCTGCGTTCGGAAATCATCCACGCGCGTCTGCTCATGTTCATGCGTGCATGTTGACTGTCGAAGAGTTGTCATCATCAGAGGGTTTTACTTGGCACCTTTTCCATTCCTTGTCATCAGAGCAAGTCGCGCAGGCACTCACACAGCTGAAGGAAGTGGTAGAGGAACTGAAGCAAGACAGGTGTGTATGGGACACATGAAAAGGAATACTGCCAGCTACTATGGGTTTCACTTGTGCAGAAATAGATGCACATACATTTCCATCAAGCCAAAACAATTGATCCCAGCACGGCCCCCTGCCTCCTCTGTCTTTCATTCCCCTCAGTTGGAAGTTTGAAGCCCCTCGGCACACCCACTTCTGAGTATTGCTTGCATAATGAGCTCGGACAGCAGCATGGAGGAGCTGGATTGCTTACCCAAGTCTGAGGCAGGAGAGTGGCAGGATGTGCAACCTTTGGAAGTGGACGACGGCAGGAAGGTATAGGGAATGAGGTGCTCATGAAGTCCGCCAGAGGATGCACAGGCCGCTGGAGCAAGCCGTAGGATTTGAAGAATGTAGTGATCCATAAAAAGTGCATACACCATACGCTTGTCAACCTCTCTTTTTCTCTTTTTCTTGTATCAGCTGCTAAGTCGCGTTGTTCTTGGGATTGTTGGCTTCTCTGCAGGAGTCGCCAGCAAGCAGCTTATGATTGGAGTTTACAGAGTATTATGATTAGGGCTTGCATATGAGGAGGGGAAACTTGATCTTGCATACGCATTTCATTTCCGTAACCCGTCCAATCAGGTGGTGGCCATTCACTACACTGAGCAGCACAGAGAGGCATTGGCGTACTTCAGGGCTATCATGGAAAAGGTGTGGCAACTGAATTGAAAGCCGTGCTCTGTATCTACACCAAACATACAACAGAGCTTCATTGATTGTGTCTAGGTGATTTTAACAGCCAGATTTCATCTATCAACATGATAAAATTTTGCATTGTACGTCCTGCAACAACTGTGCAACAACTGTGAGTAGAGGATTTTCACAGTTTCATCCCGGTCAAGGCTGACTGCACTGATCAAGACTGACTGCAGCCTATAAGAGTTCATTAAACCTGATACACAGACACAGGACAAACCCAACGCAAGCTCAGTTCTTTGATTTTGCATCAAAACTTCCTGTCCAGGGAGAAAAAAGTGCGCGCGCCCTCGCCTTAACAGAGGAGATGATCTGCCTGAACCAGGCAGACTACACAGCCTGGCAGTGGCGCTGGGCATGCTTGTGTGCTTTGAACCAAGATATGACCAAGGAGTACGCTTTTACCGATGCCATCATGCAGGTGGGTGTGGGGAAGAAGGGGGTAGAAGGAAGGGGGGTGAATGACGGAACGTCCCCATCTGACCATCTAGAGGAAAAGTGTGGAAAAGTGTGGAAAATTGATGGATGGATGTCTAATTGCAGCATTTGCTCAATTGGTTTGGAGGGGGAGGAGTGAGATGGTTGGGCGAATTAAATTGCACCTTCTTTCCTGCTGTGGCTGTCATGTGTGCTGTCGTGAGAGAGGATGGTGGCAGCTGCTGTATCCATCAGCAATTGCTGCCGTAATCGTAGGATTGGCCAGAACCGTATACCTATGTGGACCGTATATGACCGTATGTATGGTAATTTCCTTGCTAACAACACCGTATATGCAGTGCAACTACCAAGAGGGCCAGGCTGATTGCTTGTGACATTTTTACGAATTGCAGGCTGCAATTCAAATGGTCATGGGAGGACTTTGTGATGGTGCAGTTGCTGCACGCAGTTCAGAGTGTAGCATACCAGCAAGCTGATATGATACGTGTTCACTCACCTGCACGTGTTCCATGGACCTCTCGTCATGTCTGCACCACCGCAGAAGAACGCCAAGAATTACCAGCTGTGGAACCACAGGAGAAAGTGTGCCCTAGCTTTGGGGCCTGTGGCTGCAGACAGGGAACTGTCTGTGGCTGACCAAGCCCTGGCTGAGGATGAAAAGAATTACCACGCCTGGGCGCATCGACAGGCCATTGTGAAGGTGTGTGTGTGCGTGTGTGCGTGTATGTGTGTGTGTGTGTGTGTGAGATATGTTGAAGGTAACCTTTGGCTGCAGAATCACGCGTCATTGAAATGAGGCAGGTAAGGTGAAGTTAGGATAGCATGCCTTTGGTCTGCACACGCGCTACCACATGTCCAAATAAGTTAAGTAGTGGAGATCAGGGGATACTTAACACCAGCTTCTTCCTCCCTCGCAACCCGCCTACCGTGCCTTTGACCTCTACTTACTACCTTTATTATCTTTGTCATGATCTTTTGCTGCCTGTGTACAATCCTGTGCAACCTGCTTTTTGCAGGCTTTCGGGGGCCACCTGTGGGACAAGGAGCTGGCGTACTCTGAGAACATGATCTCCAGCGACGTGCGAAACAACTCTGCGTGGAACCAGCGCGCGTTTGTCTTGCAGCATAAGCTGGCAGCGGACAGCATTGAGTTGCTGCCAGCTGCTGACCAGCAGCAGCAGCTGGAGCAGCGGCAGGAGCAGCAGCTGCCACCTCAAATGCAGCAAGAGCACGCCCAACCACAGCCAGACCATCAGATGCAAGCGTCCACCCCACTGCAGGCGTTAGTGACACGTGAGCTGGAATACGTGTCTTCAAAGGTGTGGGCGTGCGGTGTACCAAGTATGCCACAAAGTTTTGTGACATAGCTGCAGTTTAAAGTGTACTATATAATTATCCAGACCTCCTAGCTAGAGGACTTTTCGTTATGTTCTGAAACGGCCAGAAATCAAGTTCAGACGACTTATGACCTCCTACCTTCCCAGCAATCCTGGTGGGTGAAACGATTGAGCAATCTTTCCATCTCCTCCCGCTTTCGTGCCGTAGGTCGCCCTCGCGTCCCGAAATGAGAGTGCATGGAACTATTTGCACGGCCTATTTCGTCTTCCTGGGATGGCCTCCCATGACATGGCCCTCCATACTAAGGTGGGGGTGGTGTTGAACGGAAAGATATACCGATTTCCTGTCGAACAGCAAAGTTACCTAGTTACCTCGAATGTCTAATGTGTCATAGTATAGAGCCCTTCAGTTCCAGTTTGGTATAAACCTGCCATGTTCTGTCTTGTTCAGAAAGCTGCAAGGCTGTGAAGTATGCACATTGCTGATCAAAACGGAAAAACAGCTTGCATAGATCAGTTGCTCTATCACCACCGTGTCTCTCACTGGTTGAACTAGTAAAGGTGAATACTATAAGCTCTTGAACTTTGGCGCGAACTTACAACGCATGATTCCCAACTTGCCATGCTCAACTACATGCTTCTGTAGGTGCACTCCATCTGCTCAGACTCCCTGCTAAAGTGCCCCAACTGCCCCCCTGCGCTGGAAACACTGTCCAAATTTTACGTGCACGTCGCGCACCTGGCAGCTGCCCAGCACGTGGCCGCCACCGTAGCGGGCTCTGCACAGCACAGCACCAGCCAGTGTACTCCTGCACCGTCATCAACTTCAGGGGAGCAGTCCAGCGTGCAGAGTGCTTATGCTGCTGCGAGTGGTGGTGGAGAAGCAGTAGCATCGCCCTCCTCGCATGAGGCTATATTACGGGGGGCAGTGGTCAGAGCAAGCCAGTCTGCGGTGGTCCTGCTGAACCATCTGATGGTGGCGGACCCCATACGCTCCATGTACTGGAATCACAGGTGGGTTGCTGTTGTTGCACGTGCGCACATGATTTCCTGCATGTGGCTTATGTTTTAAGATGGAGCAAGCTGTAGTGGTTGAATATGGGTGCGAGGAATTCGGTGAATTTCACCATTTGTTCCCCCCCTGTTTCCCCAAATGGTGCAGTAGAAGCAAAAAAATTACACTTACCAGCATGATGTAGGACAGCATGCTGCTTCTCTAGGATCTGCACCGCCCCATGGGCGCAGAGCCACGTAGTGTCCTTTTTACTTTTAAAAGTTTATACAGGCAGAAAGTATGTCAACAGGCATTAGATGATTTGGAGGCAGAGGCGTGCACAGTTTCATCAGGAACAGAATTTGACCCAGCCTGCAGCCCTCCTGATCTCTTTTGGTTTGTCCTTTTTCTATTTCTGCGGTAGGTTTTGATGATATTCCAATGGCTCTGCTCCGTTTTTTCTTCCTGCATGCTATGAGGAGTTGCCACAGCACCTTTCTTATCACACCCTTCATACATATTGCTTTTGCCCTGTGAGTGAGCTCTAGCTGGCTAGAGAGAGAGAGAGAGAGAGAGAGAGAGAGAGAGAGAGAGAGAGAGAGAGAGAGAGAGAGAGAGAGAGAGAGAGAGAGAGAGAGAGAGGGTGAGCTCTAGCTATAGCTCTATATATACCCACAGGGCAAAAACAATATTTATGAAGGGTGTGATAAGAAAAGTGCTATGGCAACTCCTCATTGCATGCAGGAAGGAAAACACGGAATATACATAGGTGTATCTCTTTTTATCCTGCAGGATTGTGTTGCGGATTTGGTGCAAATGGAGTTTTTGGGTCGTCATCAGCTTAATGGTGCTGAACACGGCTTAAAGCCCTGCGGGATTTGTATCAATCGATGTATTCTTTAAGTGCAGGATTTAACAAAAAGTATCTGAAATTGAGGGTGCAGGATGAGTAGACGGTAAGGTATGGTAACTTAAGGTGTTGTTTGGGGATTGTATTGAAAGGTTTCTCTGGCTTAGTACTGGATCCCATAGCATGGAATTGTAACTCGTGTATGGCTTGGCTGCTACCAAGAGGCAGCCCCAAAAAACCAAAAGGACAGAATTCGCTTTTAACTGGACAAACCCACCCCCTCAAGCTCACACCCCCAGAACAGGAGGCTAGGCTTAAGCATTTGTCGTATGGCCTGTTTAGACGTACGAAAGATTTAACATAACTAACGTACGCAGACATATAGACGCTTGCAGCTTGCAATGATCTAACATACAGGTAAAGAACTACCAGCCCTAAGTAAGAAGGAAGCACCAGCGGTATATTTTAACATCCTGGAATAGAACCAGTAATTTAACATGGCACTTTGTTTCAGGTACCTGTATTTAGGCCTTTCATCAAAAAGCATCTGAGTCAAAAAGGGTCCCCTCACTTGCCTGATAATCCTCTTAATTTTTGCATTTTGTTTAGCTTCGGAAGGCCTGGGATTGGTCCCAAATTTGGTGGTGTTCTAAGAAATTATGTAGGTCCAATACTGTTGCAGATTTACCCCAAGCAGTGCAAATACTGTTGCCATGTTTTTCTGACTTTGCTCAAGCATGTTTTGACCCACACGTGTTCGAGCTGTGGCACATCGCCTCTTGATCGATGCAAATTCTGCTCGTTTTGAATGCAGGTGGCGGGAGATAGAGGCGTTATGTTTAGTCTCTGGCGTTAGCGTAGATGAGGTTCTTGGTTAGCAGATAACTCTTTGTGGCCTTCAGAATATGATCAAGTAGTTCTTAGTGTCGTAGCTTTTTGTCCATTTTCGAGAAAATCTGTACTTTGCTTGCAAGCTGCGTGCACGACGAGGCAACGATTGCTTATCAAAATAACTTAATTTGATTCTTTCTTTGAGTTCAGCCTCTGACATTTACACACTTTATTCTATATTAATTATTGTCTATTTATTAAACATGGCTCTTCTCTCCAAATCCTGCGCAAATTCAGCTCGAGTCTCGGCTAGACCTGCGAGAGGGGTCGTCTGCCAGGCCCAGTTAGCCCCCAAGTTCTCTTTCGGGAAGCATGCCTCAAGCGCTGCCGCTGCAATCGCTGCAGGTGCTATGTTGTGGAAGCGTGTGAGAAAAAAACAGGCGTGCAAGCTGCAAGCGAACCTTCAAAAGATTCAATCCTTGATCACTTACCAAAAGACTTTAGTAGTAGAGTTAACTTTTGGTGTTGTTTGATGTCCTGTGTTCACAAGCACGCACGTGCACCACATACATAACAATGCACACACTCACTCACTCGCACACACACACACACACACACACACACACTTTCTCTCTCTCTCTCTCT
>Ga0307963_1003391_pt1 | contig 12662 bp, 9 predicted proteins | sample OrgLakmetagen594_FD_201829 | JGI IMG/M metagenome (GOLD analysis project Ga0307963, IMG submission 201829) | Saline water microbial communities from Organic Lake, Antarctica - #594 | ecosystem: Environmental > Aquatic > Non-marine Saline and Alkaline > Saline | place: Antarctica: Organic Lake...
GGTGTGTATGCCAGCACTTGTGTGCAAGTGCAGGCATGTCTGTGCATTTGTTCCTTGTGGTGCTCACGATGTCTTGGATGGTACATTACTGGTGCTCATGATCCCCTGTGGTGGTCCTCCCATGATATGTGGTGCCTACAGCACTCCATAGGGTACGTGTTTGTGTTCTATGGACGCCCAAGAACGAATTTGAGCCGAGTTCGAAGCGTGGGCATGAGCCGCATTGAAGCGATTCGGATATTTCAATTTTGACACGCGCTATATTTGAAAAATATTATAGCGCTATAAGCAAACGCCGATCCCTAATAATCACCCACGCAGCGATATCCAATGCTGGTGCAAATTGATACTTATGTTTGCCCCCGAAGTTTCTCGCTCTTGCCGTCGCTGTCTGTAGTTGCACAGCTGAATTGCCTGCCAGACTACAGTTTGTGTTGGAAACTGGGGCTCCAGCCCTGCGTTGTTATATACACAGCACTAGCCAAAACATTTTTTTACTGGAGAATTTGACTCGGGGGGGGAGGTTGAACAGCTAAAGCCTTATAGACGCACGTCCCTCTTCAGGGTTTTGTGTGCCAATACAGGAACCTATGCTTACTATTGCAGAGGAAGGTATTTGTCATCATACAGCATAACGTAGAAATTTAATGTGGCAAATACCACTCACGCCCACGCACTTGCCTTCCAACGCACTTTACTCATCTCGCAAGTGAGTGCAGAGCGCAGCAAAAAATAAACGACAGGTGCATGTGTTGTTTTGCCTTAAAAAACCGTCCTCTAAGCTCTAAGGGCAAGGTGTAAGGCTTAGGATGATAAACCGGTTCCCTTCCTGTTTAGCACCATCCCCTTGCTGCTCCCACTCCAATAATAACAAAGAAACACTGCGCTGGCAGTGGAAAAACCACTCTCCTCGTTAATCTAGGAAAAGGAGCCACTCAATGTTGAGCGCCGTAAACTTCCCCCACCATAGAAAGAAAGAGAAAAATACTAGTCGCAGGCAGTGAAAGCCACTTCCCGCATTAGTTAAGGAAAAGCCGTAAAGCTCCTCCACCGCAAAAAGGAAAGGAAAAATCAATGGGGATCAGGAGGGTTGTAGGCTCAGCCTGAAACCAGCTCCTGATGAGAGTTGGTGAAGTTGCTGGAAAAGGCATGTCTGGTGTGGACGAGTTTAGCAGCAAAGTTGACAGAGCGTACAAGGAGCTTGGAGGCAAGTTTTTTTACTGTTTGGGCAGGCAAGACTTGATTTCTGGAAAGGCTCTAGCATGTGGGTGTTGTAATTGGGGCCTCCCACACCTAAAAGGATGATGTGGAGAGGTAATGGAGACTCCCTAAGGATGGTGCAATCTTTGAACTTCTTTACGATATTCAGCTTTTTCTGCAGTCGGGTCAATAGGAGTTGCGTTGCATGCTTATGCCTATACCTAGAAAGTTGTGATCACCACGTAAATTGTGAACAAGGCAAGCTTAGCAGTAACACCACTCGACAGCAAAGGCAAAGATTCACTAGCAACTGGCTGCTGTCACGCAAGTGTGCTGGATTGCCCTAAGGATTTTAAAGCATTAAACACACGATGCAAGCCTAACCAGGTGTGTGTGCATGGCCTTTTTTCAAAGGGCCTGCCAAAACCCTTGAATAGATGGTGCAACAAGGTTGTGCTGTTTATTAATGATACCGTGCAACAGAAATCGCGCTGTTTAGAATTCGCGCTGTTAAAAGTTCGAAGGCCTAGCCTAGGCAATGTTGGTAGAAGCCCAGACTCACGATTAATGTCAACCCTACTACGTGCTGCAAGGTTTTGCTAGTCACGCATACACGACGTAGCTACAAGGTTGTGCTAGTCACGCATACACTACGTGCTACAAGGTTGTGCTAGTCACGCATACACCACGTGCTACAAGGTTGTGCTAGTCACGCATACACTACGTGCTACAAGGTTGTGCTAGTCACGCATACACTACGTGCAACAAGGTTGTGCTAGTCACGCATACACTAGTAGCTATAGCACACAGCTCACTGGAGTCCACCTCCCCGCGCGGGGTTTAGTGGGCAGACCTTAACCAAATATGTAATACGTGCTCTATGCTGCGGTCTTCCAGCAGGGAAGCCTTCATATGCGCAGTCTGGTACGATGCGTGTATACTGAAGGTCGGTCTCTGCTGGTCAAATGTTTAAGGCCATTTTTATTGGCACCCCCATACGCGCAGTCTGGTAGGATGCGTGTACACTGAAGGTCGGTCTCTGCTGGTCAAATGTTTTAGGCCATTTTTATAGGCACCCCCATACGCGCAGTCTGGTAGGATGCGTGTACACTGAGGGTCGGTCTCTGCTGGTCAAATGTTTTAGGCCATTTTTGTAGGCACCTCCATATGCGCAGTCTTATACAATGTGTGTACACTGAAGGTCAGTCTCTGCTGGTCAGATGTTATAGGCCATTTTTGTAGGCACCTCCATATGCGCAGTCTTATACGATGTGTGTACACTGAAGGTCGGTCTCTGCTGGTCAAATGTTTTAGGCCATTTTTGTCGGCAAGGAATGCGACATCTTTGGTAGGAAAAACTCTGTACATACAGTGTACAGTCATACATGATGTGTGTAAGCGGTCATGATCGGGCTAACTTGAGCATGCATCATGTCACAAATGTGTGCATGCATCATGTCACTTATGCGTGCATGCATCATATCACTTATACTTGGCAGGACATTAAAATGTTTGGTCTGCGTGTGCGGTTCTGGCTAATCCTAAGCATAATGCTTGCTTGCAGGTCACTAACACGGTTGCGCACATCATCAGCCATGGCATAGATGGCATAAACTTTGATCTCGAGGAGCCTGCGCCTCCAGACTCTGAGTTAGCGCAGGCGTACACCGCTCTTGTGGCCCTGACTTCAGACACGTTGCGCAGCATCTCGCCTCATGCTCAGGTAAGTGAGGGGGGCTACGTTGCTGCACAGCAGAGTGCTGCTACACAAAAGAGTGAGGGTGCTTGTGCTGCGTACAGCTCATATCACAGTGACCCATCACAAAGTAGAGACTCCCGTTGGCTTACTACCATGTTCCCATTGGCTTGCTTCCATGTTCCCATTGGCTTGCTTTCATGTTCCCATTGGCTTGCTACCATGTTCCCATTGGCTTGCTACCATGTTCCCAATTCCAAAAAGTAGAAACTCCCGTTGACCCTCTTCCACGTTCCCATTATCACAAAGCAGAGTTTCCCGTTGGCTCATTATTATCACATTGGCTCATTATTAACACATTGGCTCATTATTATCACATTGGCTCATTATTAACACGTTGGCTCATTATTATCACACTGGCTCATTATTATCACATTGGCTCATTATTAACACATTGGCTCATTATTATCACATTGGCTCATTATTATCACATCAACTCATTATTAACACATTGGCTCATTATTATCACACTGGCTCATTATTATCACATTGGCTCATTACTAACACATTGGCTGCTGTTGTACAGGTATCTGTAGCCGTCCCTTGGACGCCCTACGACAGCGATGGTGAGAAGTGGGTTAGGGTTTAGGGTTCTGCCTGCCAGTCTAGCCTAACCCTGAATTCTTAAGCGATGGTAAAAGAGCACTGACACACGTTTAGGGCTGGCCAGAACGATGCAGTTATACAGGTGTACGGTGTATATGTACAGTATTCACAGCAAGGAAATAACCATATTACCATGCATACGGTCATATATGGTGTATGGTGCAAGTTTATACTTCTGGCCAACCCTATGCATGTTTTAGGTTGACAGATGCCACAACAAACTTCAAGCAGTTTGATTGGTAACCTACAGGACGCTCACAGGACCCAGCACCATGCAACCCTTCTGTCTGTTTGTTATCCCACAGGACGAAACTACCAATGGTCAAGCCTGGCGGCTCATGCTGATTTCCTGGTGGTCATGGCCTATGACATGCAGGTAGATTACTGCATCATGTGAGCATGTGTCGCATCCTGGTGGTCATGGCCTATGACATGCAGGCAAGCTACTGCATCATGTGTCGCATCCTGGTAGCCATGGCCTATGACATGCAGGTAGATCACTGCATCATGTGAGCACGTGTCGTATCTTGGTGGCCATAGCCTATGACATGCAGGTAAGGTACTGCATCATGTGTCGCATCCTGGTGGCCATGGCCTGTGACACGCTGGTTGGTAAGGTTGGTTATTAGCATCGTGTGTCATATCTTGGTGGCCATGGCCTGTGACATGCTGGTTTATTATATTGACACCATGTGAGCATGTGTCGCATCTTGGTGGCCATGGCCTGTGACATGCTGGTTTATTATATTGACACCATGTGAGCATGTGTCATATCCTGGTGGTCATGGCATGTGACATGCTGGTTTATTATATTGACACCGTGTGAGCATGTGTCATTTCCTGGTGGTCATTCCCATGACATGCAGGCTGGTGACCAGCGCCATATGACGAGCCGACAAAAAAAGCTGCTATGACATTACTTACTGTATTCAATGCCTAGACACTATCACAATGTGTATGAACGTTCACATTGTGATAGTGTCTACACATGATATACACATAGACACTATCTCAATGTGTGAAAGTATAAACGTACACATTGTGATAGTGTCTACACATGATATACACAGACACTATCTCAATGTGTATAAATAATTGTACACCTTGTGATAGTGTCTACACATGATGTACACATAGACACTATCTCAATGTGTATAAACGTACAAATTGACATCACCTACTGTATTCAGTGCCTAGACACTATCTCAATGTGTATAAACGTACACATAACCCTGTCACTACACTCTTTGGGTCGGTGCTGTCTGGGGACTATAGACGCAGTAACAACTGAAACGTACACATGATCCTGTCACTCCACTCTGTTTGCCTCCAGTTAGGATACACACCCTGCTTATGAAGTAATAGTAATAACAGTAACACACATTTTAATACAGCCTCAGATCTGGGTCAGATTCACCGCTCTATCTCTGCACCCAGTGTGCCTTCAATTCTAGCGCTTTCAACCATTGTACTATCACACGCTCGTCCGCAGGCTCAAATCTGGGGCAGATGCATAGTTCTATCTGTTTTAGTGTGCCTTCGATTCCAGCGATTGCAACCATTGTACTATTACACGCTCGTCCGCAGCCTCAGATCTGGGTCAGATGCACCGCTCTATCTCTGCACTCAGTGTGCCTTGAATTCCAGCAATTGCAACCATTGTACCGTCACACGCTCGTCCGCAGGCTCAGATCTGGGGCAGACGCATAGCTCTATCTGTTTTAGTGTGCCTTCAATTCCAGCACTTGCAACCATTGTACCATCACACGCTCGTCCGCAGGCTCAAATATGGGGCAGATGCATAGCAAGCGCTAACGACCCCCTGAGCCAGGTGAGAGAACTCCAGAGCAGGCTGCGCAACCAAAGCTAATATTGGAACACTTTGGCACTGAACCTTGAACTTTGGCAAAACCTTTGGCTATAACTGTGGCTTCACTCTGGCATCGAGGCAGAGGTTAGGTCAGGTCAATCAGGCCTTGCTTTGGTCATTAGTCGAAATCAGTCAGGCAACCATCCTGCCACCAGATGGCGATACAAAGTTTACAAGGTGCACAAGGAAAAGGCCTTCAACCAAGAAGTATGACTGCTTGCCTGTTCATAAAGTACAATAAGTTTGTGACGAAAAAGATGGTTATTGCTGTCCTCCCACCAGATGGTGGTACATTTTTGACCTATTTGATCACTTCATATTCTGCTTGCGCCATGAGATAGTGACTGTATTTCAAATTGTTTTGGTCACTTTCATTCTGCTTGCGCCATGATGAAGTAATCAATCTTTTGACCTGTTTGATCACTTCCGTTCTGCTTGCGCCCTGAGACATAATCATCTTTCGACCTGTTAGACTGCTTCCATTCTGCTTGCGTTGTGAGACAATAATCATCTTCCGACCTGTTAGACTGCTTCCATTCTGCTTGCGTTATGAGACAACAATCATCTTCCGACCTGTTTAATCACTTCCATTCTGCTTGCGTTATGAGACAACAATCATCTTTCAACCTGTTTGATCACTTCCATTCTGCTTGCGTTATGAGACAACAATCATCTTCCGACCTGTTCGATCACTTCCATTCTGCTTGCGCCCTGAGACAACAATCATCTTCCGACCTGTTTGATCAATTCCACTCTGCTTGCGTTATGAGACGACAATCATCTTCCGACCTGTTTGATCACTTCCATTCTGCTTGCGTTGTGAGACAATAACCATCTTTTGACCTGTTTGGTCCCCTCTCTGAATTAGGTCGAAAATGGCCTCAAGCAATGGCTATACTTAATACCGCCGTCTAAACTGGTACTTGGAGTTCCGTGGTGAGTTGGAAGGGATGCTGCTATCTATAGCCAGGCTTGAGAGGCATTGTACACGATGCTGGTTGGATAAATGGGTTGAGAAGATGCGCTGCTGGTTGGACGTATCAAACATGGACAGGATGCTGCTATCTATAGCCAGGCTTGAGAGGCAACGTACGTGATGCTGGTTGGATAAATGGGTTGAGAAGATGCGCTGTTGGTTGGACGTATCAAACATGGACAGGATGCTGCTATCTATAGCCAGGCTTGAGAGGCAACTTACATGATGCTGGTCGGAAAAATGGGTTGAGAAGATGCGCTGCTGGTTGGATGTATCAAACATGGACGGGATGCTGCTATCTATAGCCAGGCTTGAGAGGCAACGTACATGATGCTGGTTGGATAGATGGGTTGAGTGGATGCACTGCTGGTTTACGTAACGAGCATGGACAGGGTGCTGCTATCTATAACCATGCTTCACGCTCAAATCCTCCGTATCAGAATGGCTCTTTCCATCAAAGGTGTGTGGAGAGGGACATCATCCACCTGACTGCTTGTTGTGTTGCTCCTTTCATTTCTAAACCACGACAATTTGTTGCAGGTATGGGTATGACTACCAGTGTCTCAACACGCTGGAAAACAGGAGGGGGGACCCAACCAGCAGTTTGAGCACAGGCACATGCAATGCAGGCACGTGCAATTCAGGCAGGTGCAATTCAGGCACGTGCAATGCAGGCACTTGCAATGCAGGCACGTGCAATGCAGGCATGCACTCCTGTGAAAACTCCAGCCTGAGTGCGGGGGGCATTGATGATGTATGTGTGCTGCGTGCTGCGAGATTCCGTGGTGCACCATGCTCAGACCTGGTGGGCGCACAGAGACCAATTGCAGAGCTTCTACCCAGTGAGTGTTGTGTGCTGATTGAATCGTGTGGGGAGTGACTGACTCGTGTGGGGAGTGTCGTGTGCTGATTGACTCGTGTGGGGAGTGATTGACTAGTGTGGGGAGTGTTTGACTCGTGTGGGGAGGGTTTCACTCGTGTAGGGAGTGTTGTGTGATTGACTCGTGTGGGGAATGATTGACTTGTGTGGGGAGTGTTGTGTGCTGATTGACTCGTGTAGGGAGTGGCTTTAAAGTGTTAGCGTAGTTTTGTACTTTTGTTGCTTTACGTCCCTGCATGCTTTTCTGGAGGTGTTTTTGATTTCGATGCTTGGGAAGTGGATATATGAGGGACTAGCATGTGTAGCGTTGGCCAGTACTATGTATATTATATAATATATATAGTGTATACCGTGCGGACATGTACTCATTCCGCACCCCTCAAAAAAAAAGTAGTTTACCCTGTCCGCACCAATCCGCACCCCTCTCAATGCATATTTCAGTGCTTGCCGCACAAATCCGCAGGGGCAAATGCCCTCAAAACTGCACCAAGAGACTCAGAGGGACATTCCATAACACAATAACATCGTCCAAAAGCACTGAGAAATTGAAATGAATCTTACATTTCTGCTGCTCAGTAATTCATTGTGTGTCAGCTGGCAACTGGTTTTGCCTTCTCGTCTTTCCTGACTCAAGCCCTTATCATCATTTTCCTCATCCCTTGATGCTTCAACTTCTGCCCACCCTCTCGCTTCTGCTGCTGAAGCTGCTCGGCGGTTGGGGGGTACTTGCAAAAGCTGGCCATCCCTGTCTGGACACGCTCCACTGGGGTATTCGGGGGATCTTTCCCACTCAAGACCTGTCAAAAACTCAAAATTAGATATTTGAATCCAATCCGCAGCACCCCCTCAAATATATATATTTATTCCAAGGGGGGGAGTTGGTCGCACCCCCCCAAAACTATATTAATGCTGCGTGATATATAATGTTCTACGGTGTATGGTATTTTTGGCAGGGAAATCACGATATGTATGGTCATGTATGATGAATAAATATGATTCTGGTTTACTTTAGGCATGTGTGACAAATCATTATCACAATGAAGCAGTGTGCATTATGAATTGGAATGCATCATGCCGATTTACAATATATGCATATTGCTTCATAGGCCTTTGAGAGCCAACCGTTGCTTTGTGTGCAGTTGCTGAAGGCAGGCTGGTAGGGCAAAATAAAGTAGACAGGAAGTAGAACATGCACTCCACACATTAGCCGTATGGCAGGGTACAGTGTCATTGTGCCCTTCACATTGACCATATAGTAGGAACCAGTGTTGTTGTGCCCTTCACATTAACCAAACCGTAGGAACCAGTGTTGTTGTGCCCTTCACATTAACCAAGCCGTAGGAACCAGTGTTGTTGTGCCCTTCACATTAACCAAACCGTAGGACACAGTGTTGTTTGTTGTGCCCTTCACTTTAATTACACCGTAGGAACCAGTGTTGTTGTGCCCTTCAAATCAATCATATGATAGGACACAGTGTGCTGTGCCCTTCAAGTCAATCATATGGTAGGACACAGTGTTATTGTGCCCTTCAAATCAATCATATGATAGGACACAGTGTTGTTGTGCCCTTCACATTAACCAAACCGTAGAAACCAGTGTTATTGTGCCCTTCAAATCAATCATATGATAGAACACAGTTTGCTGTGCCCTTCCTTGTGGTGTGCAGTCATGGAAAGGGAGTCCTGTGAGCAGTGGGATCCGCTCCAGCAAGCACCCTTCTTCAACTACCTAGAATCCGGCACTCAACACCAGGTAAGGGCACTCAACACCGGCACTCAACACCAGGTAAGGGCACTAAGGGCACGAAGGGCACTAAGAGCACTCAACACCGGCACTCAACACCAGAGGTAAGGGCACTAAGGGCACTAAGGGCACTAAGAGCACTCAACACCGGCACTCAACACCAGGTAAGGGCACTAAGGGCATTAAGGGCATTAAGAGCACTCAACACCGGCACTCAACACCAGGTAAGGGCACTAAGGGCAATAAGGGCACTAAGAGCACTCAACACCGGCACTCAACACCAGGTAAGGGCAATAGGTTCCGGGCACTCAACACCAGGTAAGGGCAGCAGTCTAGCAATCCAGTCGCAGCACAAAGTGAAGCAGTCGCTGTGCAGCAAATTCTTAGTTGCACTGCAAATGATCAACAGGAAAAAGAAGTTGTGCAGGCATTGGCTTTGAATTAGGAGTTAATGAGCTAGTAATCCTTTCCTACATCAGGCGGTGGTGATGGCAATGACTTTTAGTTCTGAACACTTTTTCTTTGCACTCCTCCTGCCTCCTACATGCTGCCCACCACTTTCCCCCAGGTACTTCAGTTTCGGTGCCGAATGAGTGTTTTGTGTTTCGCCAATTGCTGCAGGTGTGGTTTTCCAACCCTTTGTCTCTGAGCTCACGGTACCAGTTAGCTGCCCGTCTTGGCTTACGAGGTGGGAATGCATGAGATTCCTTTGACGCTAGGAGAGTTGTTACAATGCATTTGCTATACAAAGATCCACTTTGTTGGTTCGATGTCGGCAATATGAATGAAGCGAATAAAAGGATAAATGTTGCGTTCCTTACTTTTGAAAGTTCAAGGACTTGCTCAACAGGATCCACACCACCCTTGTCTGAATGCAAGGAGCCACAACACATTCAATCCAAAATTGCTACCTTGAAACAAGTGACTGGAATGGGGAAGTTGAAACTGACATCTGCTTTGGTGCCTCTGCCCTCCCTTTTTTAAGTGTGGTTTCAGTGCAGTTTGGACCGTTCATAATTCATTCATATTTCCATTTTCAATGCACGGTACTTTCACTCACAGGTGTCGCAGCCTGGAACCTCGAGCACATTTATAAAAAATCAGAAGAAGGACTGACCTCCAGTGGTGCCGGCAGCCGAGAGTTGGAGATGAGGAAGGAAATGTGGGGAGCTGTGGAAGCTTTCTTTCGTCCACAAGCACAGTAGAAACGCATGCACCACATAAATTAAAACCCGTAAGAATCAGAAGGGTTTCAAGCTTGGCCTGACGTGGCTTCAGGTTAGGTTAGCAAAGAGAAACTACACAGCCATTGAAAACTGCTCCCTGTGTACATCATGCACAAGAGCCGTTTGGAAATGAGTGCCGCGAGGCTTCCTATATTTAAGTTAGACCTGTCGCTGATTTAGGGCAAGGCTTGGGGCCAAATTTTGGGCGTGCGACTTTGCATTCTTGCCATATTGTAATCTCAAAGGAGCAGGCCTTGAAAATCACGCAAACCTGTGCTAATAATGCAAACCTAGTACCTGCTACCTCCATCCCTCTGCCTTGGCTACACTTACACCCATCCACTGAGAGGCAGCAAAATTTCTGCAACTTTTCTACGAACTTAGAACCGGAGAGTACAATGGACACAAAAAGAAGGCTCGATTACATACAAGGCCTGCCAGCAAGAAAGGAAATAGTAGAGCAACAAGCAAAAGCAGTGACGGACCTGCTCCAGTGCTGCCTGAAACTCGCCCTCTCTACTTGCGCAACAAAAAGAACAGTCATCAGTAAAAGTGCCGGATTTTTCCAAAATAGGAAAGATACCAAGAGCCGCTTGGATCTCTATAACATGGTTAAGGACAACAGATGCATCGAACTCCACTTAACAAACCCAAATATTAGGGTTACAAGGGTTACAAGGATGGCCTCAGCCCGAGACTCTGGCAAACCCAAATATTAGTATTGCTCAATTACACTCTCATCAAGAGACGGCTAAAGGTCGAACCTGCAACCCTCCTGATCCCATTGATCTTTATCTTTTCTTTTGGGTGGAGGTTTACGGTACCCAGTACCAGAGTGGCTCCTTTTCTTTAATTAATGTGGGGAGTTGTTTTTCACTGCCTGCGTAATTTTTTCTTTTTGCAAACGCTATAAAGGAATAAGTTCCTCAAAATCAAGCCTCTGTAATTGGCAACTTCATCGAGCCATTTCTGACCAAAGAAGGGAAACTTGAAGAACAGCTCCGCACTCTCAAAGCAGCCTTGAAAAATCAAATCCATGTGCTATATGTCAGATTAAATCACCGTCACGGCAAACTGTAAGACTTCACACAACAATTAATGGATATGGGGTGCCTTTGGACCAAGAAAGGCCTCCAAGGTGGAAAATTCATCCAGCAAATGAGTGAATTATTTGCATCACTTTGAGTGTGCATCCCAAACGCTTCTACCACTTGTGTAAATTTGCGCCTGTGCGCTCTCTGCGCGTACTCGTGCCTATCTCTGCTGCTAGTGCTACTCATTTTGGTTGGCTGCCACAACGCTGTCCCTTCCCAGAGCTGGGACTGTTTACTCAGACATTATTCGTCTCATTGTGTTACACGTTAGTATGACTAGGCAAACAATAGGAATCAGGTACCTTACACGGCACAGGGTCTCTTAAGGATCCCATCTAATAGTACCTCTTAGAATGCTCACTTGTTGTCAGTTGCTTTATCAAAACTATCGAATTTAGAAGATAAAATGTAAGACGCCCACACACATCCAGCTGATTGAAACAGGCATTCAGAAAAGAATCTATGCAAATGTATGCAGGCAGCAGTGAATAATCACTCCCCACATTAATTAAGGGAGAGGAGCTTTGGTGGGTACCATAGCTGACGCTCTTGCTAGAAAATCAATCACAACCTACTCTGACGTTGCAAATACCTCCATCATCAAAACAGCTGGCCCTGAGGGAAACCCCCCTTCTACAACACCTACTGGCTTGCAAAATCATATGAAGAACACCGATCATACAAAATCAACCAAACACAGCCCAGTCACCTACCTCAGGGCTTTGGTACCTATCCAATTACCATGACGCCTTACAAGCACACATGCACCCCCTCCACAAACTAGGAAATGCCAATAACATAGCAAACTATCATGAATACTACCAGACCCTTAAATAAAAATGGCACTGCCAATGGAGCCGCTGGCAACGCTTACCTAACAGCATCCTACGTCCCTGTTAAAACCATGTGCATCATTATGAATTAGTACAGAACGTACTTTGCGGAGGTTTGGGCTGGAGCTCTGTTAGGTCACTTCGTCAATCAAAGCACTGGGGACAGTCCAAGGTACCTGTTTTATCTTGGAGGCCTTGTGGGGTTTGACAGAGGAGGTCGGTGGTCAGTTTCCTTCCTTTATAAAGGCCAGGAGTGGGGCAGAGCTTAGTGCAGAAGGGTTAAGGGTCGTTATGGGTTAAGATGGAGGAGTGGGGCAGAGCTTAGTGCAGATGGGTTAAGGGTCGTTATACACAGAAAAAAATAAAAATAGAGCCACTGTACTCGTTGCAGTGGCTCTCTCAATTTTTGTCGGGTCTGGCGACCTGTGTTGGTTATGCATGGTTATCAGGAGACCAGCCTCGCCGTCTCCTCTTCAC
>Ga0307963_1003395_pt1 | contig 12656 bp, 12 predicted proteins | sample OrgLakmetagen594_FD_201829 | JGI IMG/M metagenome (GOLD analysis project Ga0307963, IMG submission 201829) | Saline water microbial communities from Organic Lake, Antarctica - #594 | ecosystem: Environmental > Aquatic > Non-marine Saline and Alkaline > Saline | place: Antarctica: Organic Lake...
GTATGCTGTGTTGGACTGAATTCTGAGTGTTGAGCGTTGGCCGTGGTGTGCTCAATGCTGGTTGCTGAGTGCTGATTGTGGTGTGCCAATGCTGAATGCTGAGAGTCGTTTGTGTTATGCTGAATTTTGAGTGTTGAGCGTTGGCCGTGGTGTGCTCAATGCTGATTGCTGAGTGCTGGTTGTGGTGTGCTAAATGCTGTGTGCTGAACTTTGGCCGTGGTGTGCTGAGTTCCAAGCGTTGATTGTTGGCTGAGTTGTGCTAAATGCTGAGTGATGGTTGCAGTGTGCTAAATGCTGTGTGCTGAACTTTGGCCGTGGTGTGCTGAGTTCCAAGCGTTGAGTGTTGGCTGAGTTGTGCTAAATGCTGAGTGATGGTTGCAGTGTGCTAAATGTTTAGTCTTGAGCGTTGGCCGTGGTGCGCTGGGTTCCATATGCTGAATGTTGGCTGTGTTGTGCTAAATGCTGAGTGATGGTTGCAGTGTGCTTAAGTGCATCGTTGAGCGTTGGCCGTGGTGCTTGCTGAGAGGTGGCTAGCTGTGAGGTGGCTAGCTGAGAAATGGCTAGCTGAGAAATGGCTAGCTGAGAGGTGGCTAGCTGTGAGGTGGCTAGCTGTGAGGTGGCTAGCTGTGAGGTGGCTAACTGAGAGGTGGCTAGCTGTGAGGTGGCTAGCTGTGAGGTGGCTAGCTGAGAGGTGGCTACCTGTGAGGTGGCTAGCTGTGAGGTGGCTAGCTGAGAAGTGGCTAGCTGAGAGATGGCTAGCTGTTGTAAGACAGATCAGATACCACGGCAAGGCTGTTTGAACCTAACGTCAGTGGACTGTTCACGTGTATGTGCAGACGGGTGACCTTAAAGTCTATGACGCTGTGCTGCAAAGAATTGGTTAAACATTGCTTCAAGACTCCACACGTTTTGCACATTGAACATTGATCTCATTGCCGACTCTTTATTGACTGTCTGCATGTGCGCAAGTGGCTCACTTGCACTTCCTTCGTACTTATTTTGCTGTCCTGACATAACTGAGCGACTCTCCCCAAAAACCCTTTATGAAACACATGTGTCAAATAAAAAACAAGGGTGTGCATTTATGCATCCTTTGCTCACAATGCGACAATGCCTGAGGATTCTTTCTTCGTTCACATTCTCATCCTTCGTTTGCGAAAACTGACGCAGGATGAAAAACTGCTCGGGGGCGCCGTGGGCAAACGTATTAAACTTGAAAGCGTTGTGTACGACTTCTTTATGCAAGTGAGTACTCTTTGGTTCGTGCTGCATTTTTGTGTGCTGCACGATGCCCAGGATATCAAGGCTACTCAATTGAGCTGCGTGCAGGTGCCTTGGTATGCAAAGTACTAGATTTAATGTTGTGTTGTGCATGACGTTTTGATGCTACTGAGCACCGTCATGTGTGCATACCGCACCATTATTGGGATATATTTAAACCGTAACAGAGTGAATTGAATAAGGCTGGCTGCAGGACGCATTACTTACTAGGGATGTTAAAAGTATTTTAGTATGAGTACTAAAAAGAACCTTTTAGTCGCTCACCCAACCCCTCTTGAAAGTTGCAGTACTGGCACGCACCCAGATTTGTCTTCTGTCATTCATTTTTGGTTCCTTTCTAGTCACACCTCCTTATAATTTGTACTATGTGTTTTTGTTATTCCACTTGTGCTTTCCTCATTTCCCAGAGGTTTGGCGTCCGGCCAGCTGCTGAGATGCACTTAGCTGCGTTCCTCATTTCCATCACCAAGTTCAGGTAAACTGGGCAAAGGCTGCTATGAGCAAATGATCTGACAACAGTTCAGATCATCTGCTCATTCTGCTGTTGTAGTTTATGCTCCTGCAACTGCTGGCGCTTGTACCAAGCCATTAGACAAAACAAAACAAAGGTTTGGTTGTGAATGGCATGCATGAAATAGCTACAGCCTACTTCAATGTCGTTACAAACTCCAGAGAAATTTTGCATAGACAAAACAAAGGTTTTGAACTTTGTTAATTATTGATGTATTGTCGACCTGTCATGCATAGACGTTGCAAGACGAGGTTTAAATTCAGAGGCGGCAGCGGCTTATATTGCCTCTTCTCCTGCATACAGCCCTGGACTTTTATGGCAGGGCACACCTAAACTCGTGCACCTGTAAACACACAATCCATACACACACGTACGCCACAGGCAGCAGCATGCTAAGATCCGAGTGTTCAGCAGGCTGCTTGGTCTGGATGACCCACTCCCAGCGATTGCCACCGAATTTTACTCCGCGTTGCTCAACAGGTGATGCACATTCCGAATTCATTGGTGTGTGTGTGCTTCGTATGTAGGAGCAAATACTTGAGCTTGTGATTGTGATTGTGATTGAGCGTGTGATTGTGATCGTGATCGTGATCATGATCGTGATCGTGATCGTGATCGTGATTGAGTTTGAGCTTGAGCTTGTGATTGTAGTTGCGGTTGTGATTGTGGTTGCGGTTGTGATTGTGATTGTGATTGTGACTGTGATTGTGATTGCGTGTGTGTGATTGTGATTGTGTGTATGTGTAGTATGTGTATTCAAGTACGTCCAGCAGGTTGCAAGCATAATACATTATGATATGAGCTTTGTAAACTCACATGGCTTGACTGCTTAATTCATTGCTGTGCGCTTCACTGAGAGGTGTCATAAATAGGCCCATAACCCCAGCTCTGTTTGTGTGTGTGAACAAACGCGTTAAAGTCACACCTGACACAGGTTGCAATCTTCCGTATTACGATTGATAATGCACACACACGCACACACGCACTTGAGTGTGTAAACAAACACGTTAAGTTCACAACTGATACAGGTTACAATTTTCCATGTTACGATTGATAATGCACACACACGCACGCACGCACACTCGCACTTGCGTGTGTAAACAAACATGTTGAGCTCACACCTGATACAGGTTACACTCTTCCGTGTAACATTCGATAATGCACACACACGCACACAAGCACGCACACACACTCACACTTGCGTGTGTTAAAAAACACGTTGAGTTCACACCTGTTACAGGTTACACTCTTCCGTGTAACATTTGATAATGCACACACACGCACACACGCGCACACACACACACTTGTATGTACACTTTCACTCAGGATGCATGCACGTGCTGGACCTCTTGTTGGGGAGGCGGCAGAGGGCAGCAGCCAGGTCAAATGCAAGGTAAGCTTAGAAGTTGTACGTCAAGCTGGCCAAGGGTTGTGACTGTTTGTATGGGTGTATGAGGTGAAGAGTGTCACGAGCCATAACTGTTTATCTAGGCGTCTAGGATGGAAATTTCATTATGTGCAGCCACATAGGGTAACTACTTGGTTTTGACCAACCCTTGGCATGCGGGGGCTAAAGTGAAAGATGCATGTTAATGCAACAGGACTCACTGACAAAGGGGCCAAGGCACTTAAAGTAGCATTACAAGCTGTACCCCCCCCGCCAATAGGCCACTGTCAAAGGGGCTTGTGTCGTTCATTATGTCACGTTATGTCACATTATGGCACATTATGTCACATTATGGCACATTATGTCACAATATGTCACATTGTGTCACAATATGTCACGTCATGTCACGTCATGTCACAATGTGTCACATTATGTCACATTATGTCACATTATGTCACATTATGTCACGTCATGTCACATTATGTCACGTTATGTCACATTATGTCACATTATGTGCAATCCTATACCACCAACCACTGCAATGGCACCTGTGGTATGGTTTGTGTCGTTTATTATGTGCAATTCTATACCACCAACCATTGCAATGGCACCTGTGGTATGCTTTTAGTGCACAGCCCTAGTAGGCCTACTGTCAAAGGGGCTTGCGTCGTTCATTATGTGCAATCCTATACCACCAACCACTGCAATGGCACCTGTGGTATGGTTTTAGTGCACAGCCCTAGTAGGCCTACTGTCACCACTATCAAAGGAACTTTATGTTACAATGAGTAACCCCCCGCCAACAGACCACTGTCAAAGGGCCTTGTATCATTCATTATGCACAATCCTGTACCACTAACTATCGCCAAAGCACTTATTGTATGGTTTTTATGCACAGCCGATGCCCACACGTCGTTGCCAATGCAATGAATTGCTTTCTACCTCTTACTTAATAACTTGACAATTTGGGGGCCTTGGTGGGATTTGTAAACTGTAAATTTTACTGCTCACGGATCACTGCCAAAGCACCTGGTCTGATGAATCATGCAACCTTAGGCACACAGATCACTGTCAAAGCACCTGCTTTCAATGAATTACTGCATAATGCAACCCAGTGCCCGCACAGATCATTGCCAAAGCACCTGGTCTGATGAATCATGCAACCTTGGGCACACAGCAGATCACTGTCAAAGCACCTGTTTTCAATGAATTAATGCGCCCACACAGATCATTGTCAAAGCACCTGGTCTGATTAATCATGCAACCTTGGGCACAAAAATCACTGTCATAGCACCTGCTTTCAATGAATCAATGCATAATGCAACCCTGTGCCCACACAGATCATTGCCAAAGCACCTGGTCTGATGAATCATGCAACCTTGGGCACACAGATCACTGTCAATGAATTAATGCATATTGCAACCCCGTGCCCACACAGATCATTGCCAAAGCACCTGGTCTGATGAATCATGCAACCTTGGGCACAAAAATCACTGTCAAAGCACCTGCTTTCAATGAATAAATGCAACCCCACGCCCACACAGATCATTGCCAAGGCATCTCGAGAGCTGCTGCGTGGCTCTTACTCAGTGGCCAATGAGGATCTCTCTAATCTCAGTGACACCCTGCGGCGCTGGGTGGGTGGCTGTGTGTGCCCTACAGTGGCTGTGTGTGCCCTCCCGTGTTTGATGTGCTGAGAGTTTTTGCAGTCGGGTGGGTGGCTGTGTGTGTGTCCTCCCTTGCTTTGATGTGTTGAGAGGTTTTGCAGTCGGGTGGGTGGCTGTGTGTGTGTCCTCCCTTGCTTTGATGTGTTGAGAGGTTTTGCAGTCGGGTGGGTGGCTGTGTGTGTGTCCTCCCTTGCTTTGATGTGCTGAGAGGTTTTGCAGTCGGGTGGGTGGCTGTGTGTGTGTCCTCCCCTGCTTTGATGTGCTGAGAGTTTTTGCAGTCGTGATACAACCACATTGCTCAGTAATCAGCAACACATGCTGCTACCCTCAGGAACTTCATCATAGCAGGTGGGTGCCTGTGTATGCCAAGATTGCTTCAAATGAAAGAAGTATAAAGTAGTTGGTGAGGTATGCCAGTCTACATGACAGGTGTAGGTGCCCTGCTTGTGCCGTGATCCTGTGAATTTGTACGCAGGGCAACTTAAGTGAGTCTGAGCATATGCTGTGGTAGCTCATAACCTCAGCTTCAGTATGAGGCTCGATTGGTTTCAGTTTGATGAAGTGGTGTGCAAGAAGTTTCCCCTTGAGGTGCAAACAAGGAGCAGTTCAAGACTTGTGAGTAGGTTTGGCCAGAACCATACATATGTTGGCAGGGAAATCACCATACGGTCATATATGGTGTATATACACGGTTCTGGCCCACCCTACTTGTGGCATTTTTTTAAGTATAGGATCAAACGCAGGGGAGGTTGTTCTTTGGTTTCCCGAAAAGGTCGCGGATTGGTGTGGTGTCAGGAACCTTGGTTTTCAGTTTCCTGGAGGTTGCGGATTGGTGTGGTGTCAGAAAGCTTGATCTTAAGTTTCCCGAAAAGGTCGCGGATTGCTGTGGTGTCAGGAACCTTGGTTTTCAGCTTCCTGGAGGTTGCGGATTGGTGTGGTGTCAGAAAGCTTGATCTTAAGTTTCCCGAAAAGGTCGCGGATTGCTGTGGTGTCAGGAAGCTTGGTTGTTGCAGGAAGGGGACAAGGTTGTTGCAGGAAGGGACAAGGAAGCTTGGTTGTTGCAGGAAGGAGGCTTGTTGCAGGAAGGGGACAAGGTTGTTGCAGGAAGGGGACAAGGGAAAAGGTCCTTGAGCAGACGCACGCACACTTGACTGCAGACTGTACCGCCAGTGTGAATAAATGCACACACACGTGACTGCAGACTGTACTGCCCGTGTGGTTAAACGCACACACACACACACACACACGTGACTGCAGACTGTACCGCTCGTGTAGTTAAACGCACGCACACTCCAATGCAGACTGTACCGCCAGTTTGGGTACACTGTGCAAGAACGGTACCTATGTGCAATGAAGCACTGTACGTACATTGTACGCCTAAGTTGCACTGTACGTACATTGTGCGCCTGAGTTGCAGTGTACGTACATTGTGCGCCTGAGTAGCACTGCACGTACATTGTGCGCCTGAGTAGCACTGCACGTACATTGTACGCCTGAGTAGCACTGTACGGAGCAGTTGCACTGTACCTATAAGTACATTGCAGGCCAGAGCTGGTGAGCAGGCAGACCTGCATGTTTCAATCGTACCAGCAACCAATCTTTTCACCTACACAGCCGCACACCCACATGCTCATACACTTACGCTCACACGTATGTGACGTGCCTGCAGGCGGGTAATGATGAGGAGCAGCAGATAGACCTAGAGGTGTGCCTGGAGGTTGCGCTGAAAGCTTGGTATAAGCAGGTGAGCAGTGGGTGCGTATATATGTAGGGTTGGCCAGAACCATATATATACGGTGTATATACAGTGTTTTTGGCAGAAGAATCACCAAATATACGGTCATATACGGTGCATATATACGGTTCTGGCCAACCCTATATATATGGTATGGTGCATATGTGGTAGATTAATATATGGTGCAAGCAGATGAGCAGAGCTGCGTGACATGTGCCTTGTGTGTGCATGTGCACAGTAGTGGGTGTTGTGTATGTATAGATGAGCAGAGCTGTGTGACATGTGCCTAGTGTGTGCATGTGCACAGTAGTGGGTGGTAGATTATTATATGGTGCAAGCAGATGAGCAGAGCTGTGTGACATGTGCCTGGTGTGTGCATGTGCACAGTAGTGGGTGTTGTGTAAATATAGATGAGCAGAGCTGTGTGACATGTGCCTAGTGTGTGCATGTGCACAGTAGTGGATGTTGTGTATATATATGGTATATGTGGTATATGAATATATACCATGAATATATGGTATATGAATACATATGGTACGTGGTATGAGCAGGTGAGACGTGCTGCGTGATGTGTGTGCATGTGTGCATAAGTGTATAGAATGTGTTCATGTGTGATATATGTTTTGTGTGTATGTGTCTATGTGTGTATGTGTGTATGTATGATTTACTTATGGCATGTGGTACAAGCAGGTGAGTAATTCTGTGCAACTGCCACCTTGATGTGCATTTATTTCATTCGTGTGCGTTGGTATGTGTGTGCATGTGTACAAAAGTGTAGTACGTGCGTCGGGTGCGTGGTGCAGAGGCACGTGGGTGATGCTGTGTGGCATGTCCCTTGCATGTGTGTGTGTATTGTGCAGTATGTGTATGTGTGTGTGCAAGGTGCGTGGTGCAGAGGCATGTGGGTGATGCTGTGTGGCATGTCTTTTGTTTGTATGTGTGTGTATCGTGCAGTATGTGTATATATGTCTAAAGTGTGTGGTACGAGCACGTGGACGATGCTGCGTGACATGTCCCTTGCATGTTTGTGTGTGTGTGCGTATCGTGCAGTTTGTGTATATATGTATAAGGTGTGTGGTACGAGCACGTGGATGATGCTGCGTGGCATGTCCCTTGCATGTTTGTGTGTGTGTGTGCGTATTGTGCAGTTTGTGTATATATGTGTGTGGTACGAGCAGGTGGACGATGCTGCGTGGCATGTCACAGTCATGCTACAGCCAAAAGGGCTCACTTGTGTGTTTGTCTTGACACCAATTGCTCGAGCGCGCCTGTACGTGCACTGGTGTTGTTGTGAACACCCATGTTTTTGTGTGTGTGCGTACACTCACGTGACACACGCGTGTCTGAACAGCTTGACAACCGCGTTGGACCCACAAGTGCACACACACACACACACACACACATATACGTACATACACAATGTACATGTACACACACATATACATACACAATGTACACACACATGTACACACACATGTACATGTACACACACATATACGTACCTACACAAGCATACACATGCACACTCTTATATGCACACACATGCACACACACGCAATCTGGTGGGCATATACACACACTTTAAAAAACAAACGCGCACACGCACACACACACGCATACACACACGCATACACACACGCATACACACACACGCACACACACACACACATACACTTGCACACATCTGCGCAGTACTCCTTGGATACTGCTGCCCTGGTTGCCTCCCTGGACGAGTCCATCACTACAAAAGACGTGACGCCTGATGACTTTGCGAACTTTATCAAGCAGGTGGGTTCGTGTTCTGGAAATGACGTGACGCCTGATGACCGTGAAATTTATCAAGCAGGTGGGTTCACTTTTTTCCTGTGGCAGGGCTCCAGCCAATGAGGGCGCTAGCTTGAAATCCTAGCCGTGCTCATCCTGTTTTCTGTATTCTAATACGCTCGCTTCCATTCCGGCAAATAAGGGTGCAATTCTCATTCTATTGCATGCTCTACTTCTACATTTTACATCCGTGCACGCTCACTTTCACTTTCACGCCGGCCAATGAAGGTGCTAGCTTAAAAGTTTTCACTGTGCATGCTTTACATTTTGCACTCCTAAACGCCTCGTTTCATTTTGGCAAGTTAGAGCTGAGGGCGCAATTAATTCTTTTTTGCATACTCTTTTGCATTCACATATACGCTCACTTTTATGCCGGCTGATGAGGGTGGGCTGGCTTGAAACATGTATTTATCGGATTTCATACTTTTGTACATTTGTACAAACTTAATTTTCACTCCGGATGCAAAGAGCACGAGCTTGGAGTCTTCTTTAATGCATGCTCCCATGCATGCATTTGTACACACTCACTTTCACACCGGCTACAAAGAGCGCGAGCCGTTCCTTATGCATGCTCTCATTAAACATTCTACTTTCACTATGGCAGGTGTGTGTGCATGTGTGTGTGTGTGTGTGTGATCAACGGCTAGGCCTAGGTGGACCTCAACACAACACACACACAAGCACACGCACACATACACAAACACACACACTCACATGCAAACGCACACGTAACACACGCACACGCACACACACAGATAACACGCACGCACTCTTGCAAATCACACACACACAAACATATACACACTCACTCGCAACACACACACATACACAAACACACAAACACACATACGTACATGCTCACACTCCTTCCTTGCAGCTGGACCCCGTGCGGCAAGATGCCATGAACCCGCACCTCCTGACCAGCATGTATAGAGCTGCATCTCGCCAGGCTGGTGCCCATCCCAGGAACTACGATATGATGCAGGCCTTGGCGGGTTCACTGCTGCAAGAGGTGTGCGACCTTGATATGTGCACACACACACACAAACACACACACACACACACACAAACACACACACACACACACACATACACGCGCGTGCACGTGTGCTCTCGCAGAGAACCAAGCATATGGGCACACGCACGCAAGTCCACACAAAAACACATTGCTGCAAAAGGCGAGGATAGCAAGCATGATGAAGAGCACGCAATAGAGACACAAATTTACCATCATGCGTGCACACACACACACACACACACACACACACACATGTATGTGCACATAGTCTCAAACACACACACACACACTCACACACAAACACGCATACACGTACGCACACACGTGCTCTTGTCTTCAGGGATTTGTGGGCATGAGCACACTCAGATGAACACACTAGTAGCAGTGCACACGCACGCTCACACTTACACACACGCATAATCCCACACGTACATACACGCACGTGCTCTGGGACATAAGGGCTGTGTGGGCAAAACAAGTCCAGAATGGGATCAGAAGCAGTGCGCTACAACACAAATACACACACAAACACACACACAATTACACACACACATGTGCTCTTGCACGCAGGGCTTTGTGGGCACGAACACGTTCAGAGGGAGATTAGAAGCAGTGCGCTACAACACAACAAATACACACACAATTACACACACACACACACACACACATGTGCTCTTGCACGCAGGGCTTTGTGGGCACGAACACGTTCAGAGGGAGATTAGAAGCAGTGCGCTACAACACAACAAATACACACACAATTACACACACACACACACATGTGCTCTTGCACGCAGGGCTTTGTGGGCACGAACACGTTCAGAGGGAGATTAGAAGCAGTGCGCACACCTCCCCCATACGACGATTTCCGGCAGCTAGAAGAGTCCTGGAGTGCTATGCGCACAGTGGTTGAGGTGTGTGTGTGTCTCTGTTTACTTGTACGTAATCCATCACCATCTCACGATGCAAACGTAATAGAACCGGAGTGCTATGCGCACAGTGGTTGAGGTGTATGTGTGTGTGCGTGCGTGCGTGTGTGTGAGAAGGTGTACATACGTGCTGCGGCCAGCAGCATGGACTACATTCCTTGATGTGAAGGGGGGTGTGCGTGCGTGTGTGTGTGTGTATGTGCGTGTGCGGAGTCAGTGTACTGTAGGTTGGTGTTTGCGGTGTGTGTATATGTTTGGCGAATAAGTGTACCGTGTGGTAGGACAGTGTTTGAGGTGCATATGTGTTCTTGCAGACTAAGTACACATAAAGCAGGTAACTGGTTGAGATGTGTGTTTGCACGTGTCTGTGTGTGTGTGTATGTGTGTGTGTGTGCAGCAAAGTAGGCCGAGGTTATGTGCAGAAAAAGCGTACCAAGAACTAGGTACCTATTGAATTGTGCAATTGTGTAGAGAAAGGGGTACAATAAAGCAGGTTGCACGATAAAGTAGGCCAGGAGTCCAGGTGCGCGCTGCAGGTCTGTATTTCACATAAAAAGTCAGCACTCTGACGTGTCTTATCAGACAATAATAAACAACTGGTTCCAGGTAAGTCGGTACCTGTCACTAGGGTTTGCTTGAACCGTATATATATACACTGTACACGACCGTATATTTGATGATTTCCTTGCCAAAAATACCTGATATGCACCGGATATACCAGATATATTGTTATGGCCGACCCTAATTATCACACACGCATGATAATGTGAATTTTATTGCAATACGGTCACGCGGAAAACCTTGCTTTCATGTCACCCCCAAACCTGGCAATTTCATGAATTGGTTGTACGTCTGTACGTACATACGTACACACGTAGGTCTGAATGCACGTATGTCTGTATGTCTATAAGTTCTTACGCCCTGTATGTAAGCATGTAAGTGTGCACTGACCCAAAAGGGCAACTTCAAATAATGAGCCAAAATGCACAAGCATACATGTAGACATGCTCTCTCACACACACACACACACACACACACACACACACACACACACACACACATATGCGCACATGTACACACACACACACACACACACATACACACACACACACATACACACACACACATACACACACACACTACACATGCTCACGCAAACAGGCTCAAATGGAGGTACTGGACCAGGATGACGTCATTAGGTGTACGCTCCCCATGTACATTGACCTGGCCAAGCGACTAGATGAGCAGCTGGTACGTATGGTCCGATCTTTTGTGCGCCTCTGATCGGTTCATGTAAATCACGCATGACCCAATCTTGTGAGCTTCTTATAAGTTAACGTGATTCGGGTACAAGCCAATTGTGATCCAATGAAATTTATGAGCTTTAACAGCCCATTTTATTGATTGAATATTGAAGCTTGTGGTAAAGATACCCGTCACACAGCAAGGGACAAAGCCAGGAGGTTTTTTTTTGTACCAGGTGGCTTTGCTTCCTGAATTGGGTTAGCCAATACCGTATGTAGTATAAAGTATGAATACACCGCATGTGACCGTGTAATTGGATGCCAAAGATGACGAATGTATGCACCGTGTATGTGCGTATACTTGGTCATTTCCCTGCCATTAATACCGTACATACACCGTGTATATATATGGTTCTGGCCAGCCTGGTCCTAAACGATGTTGGGGGGGCTTTGTCTGCCTGCACAGCTTGTCCTTCCTTTGCACGTGTGTTGCACTCAAACTCCGATTTTTTCCATCCACCTTCTGACCTCTGAGAGGTAACATACATAACTCACATATTTCATACAACGTACATGACTCATACATTTCATACAACGTACATAATTCACATATTTCATACAACGTACATAACTCATATATTTCATACAACGTACATAACTCATATATTCCATACAACGTACAAAACTCACATATTCCATACAACGTACATAACTCACATATTCCATACAACGTACATAACTCACATATTCCATACAACGTACATAACTCACATATTCCATACAACGTACATAACTCACATATTCCATACAACCTACATAACTCATGATGTTTCTTTGTTTTTCCCTGCGACGTTGGGCAACGCAGGAGCTACGGAATGATGCCAGCAAGGCTTGGGGAATGTACCGCACCCTACTGACTGTGTATCTGAGCAACCGGGTCCGAGTGAGTGGCATTTGTCGGCCTGTTTGTGTGTATGTGTGTGTGAATGGGTGGGGTGTTCCTGTGTGTATGGAAGTAAATCGTGCACCCTACTGACTGTGTATCTGAGCAACCGGGAACACC
>Ga0307963_1003396_pt1 | contig 12654 bp, 7 predicted proteins | sample OrgLakmetagen594_FD_201829 | JGI IMG/M metagenome (GOLD analysis project Ga0307963, IMG submission 201829) | Saline water microbial communities from Organic Lake, Antarctica - #594 | ecosystem: Environmental > Aquatic > Non-marine Saline and Alkaline > Saline | place: Antarctica: Organic Lake...
TAGTGCAATGTTCAAACAGAAAATGCTGAGAGCCACACAGGTTCCCATGCAAGAGTTCATTTGCGATTTGCGTTTCAGACATTTGAAGGTATGGAGGAAAGTTGATTTTTCATGTCCTCGCGCAGTAAACAAGAAAGCAGTCACGTATCACAAGTGGCGTGGGAGTTCTGAGAGTGGTCCTAGAGGTTCTCCATTAATTATCCCCTCCTACTTGTACAAGGATCTGGACAAACATGTGTTGAGGAATTTCAGCAGGTTCAGATTGCGTGCACACCATTTCAGAGTGGAGTCTTGCAAATGGCATGGTGGTTCTAGCATTTGTGATGAATGTGAGTGTGGAGAAGTTCAAGATGAGAAGCATGTGCTTTTCTTTTGCAAGTGTGTTGAAGTATGCGAGCTGCGCATGAGATACAGACACCTGTTTGAAGGAATGTTTAAGACTCTGCGTGTGTTTGCTCCTTCAAGCTCTGAAATTATTCCTTTCTTAACTTGGCATCACAGTATCACTGATTTTGAGATAAATGCATTCCTGAATCAAGACTCATACAGACTTCTCAAGTTTGTGTCAGATTTAGTTTCAATTTTCGACACTGGTTAATTTTGTTTCACCAGCCAATTGCCATCAGCCAGAGACTCGGGCTGTAGGCCATCCTTGTAACCCCTTGTAACCCCTTGTTATTGTTTTGGCTTAAGAAGGTAGACACACCGTGGGCTCCTGTCGGGGAAACAGGCATGCATGTTTCCTGTGGAGAGAAATCACGTGGGGATTGGCACAGTGGAATTTTTGTTGAACATGATGCTCATCTTGAAAAAAGAAAAAACTACACAGGCAGTAAAAGCCACTCCCCACATTAATCAAGGAAAAGGAGCCACTTTGGCGATGCTAATCTTGGACATCATGACAAGGGTCGCAAGTTGGGGTTACTTTGATTCCTTGTCGCAGTCTCAAAACGTATGGTGTGAGCACGAAGTCTAAAACGAGCTGTACTAGGGATGACATCACAAGGCAGTTTGAGAAACATGTATTTGGGAAGGATGTAAGGCGAATGAGTTACCAGCGCCCTTCTTGTAGGAAGAGCACATCATTGGCGATAACTACAGCAAAAGTGTGTTCTTTCGGATGCGTTTCAGAATTAGGTGCCCAGTACTACGAGTGCCTCTCTCTGAGGTCTACGACAAAACAGCTGAGATCAATGGGTTCACAGTTTTGCAGCTTCCTCCTCACACAAGCTTGCCTGCGAGCGTATACACATATTCTGCCTATAATGGTTTTATATACCTGTCAAAAACAGAAATTAGATTATTTAGGTTTACATGGGGGAACTTCAGCCAGATTGTTTGGCTGACCTATCTATGACTGGTCCTCTCCACTCAACGATGAATCTATTAGCTCAGACACAGAGAAAACAAGTTTGTTGTAATTGGAAGAGGAAATCATAAACCAGCTGGGCACTGACTTACTGTCGCAAATAAGGTTGCTCTAGTGAGAATCACCCGATAATTGACTGAAAAGGTGAGCAGACTTTCCATAAGAGCACAAACGTCTAATCTCTACATATCAGAAGGGCAATGCACATCATCTTAAATCTGCTCACAACAGCAATTTCATTCTTGCACAAGAAAACATGGAGGAGTATTGCTGGACTCTCAAGTTAACATGCGTTTGTCACGACGTATAATTAGATTGAAACAAAACTGCAAACAAAAACGCAGGTGCAGACAATCTTCTTAAATGGCTAGACAATTCGCTTCTCTCCGTGCGATCTTATCAACACCACGAATTAAAACCAAACACACATCAGAAAAAACTTCTGAGGCCTGCGAACCTGTTAGGGTCATTTTGAATTGTTAATAACTGCCTGCACAGTTTTTCTCTGCAAGGTTTATTACATGTTTATTTACGTATTTTCTAGCAAAGAAAGAAAAAGCTGCCTTGAGCTCTGGCTAGATTTAGTCCATGCCTTAGGAATCATGCATCATACACCTGAAAGTATCCACGTATCAATAATACATTGAAAGGTAGCCGTGATAATACATCCCACTCTGCACCATGCTTTGCTACTTGCGTTTCTGCTGCCTGCCTTTCTGTGAGTTGGGCTCCCTCACACGAAGGACCTCTGCTGCTATATCAACACTGGAAAAGGCTTTCAACCAAACACGCTGGGATTCACTCAATCTGTCACGAGGTCCCTGCAGAAGAAAACAGGAGTGGTCCGTGTAGTTAGCGCTTGTGGGTGATGATTGGGATTTGAGTGAAGGGCTTTTGCCCGGTAATTATTTGTATGCCCGGTATTGAATTTTATGCCCGATAATAATTTGTAACCATGCTCATTCACAGGAACTTGAACAAAAGGGGTACGATTTGGCCGACACAGCCATATCACACGAATCACGGTGTGACCCAAGAGTAATATAGATTTCCCCTGAAAACCTGAATCGTAAAGGTATGCACTTGCACTAAAAGCATGTAGTCAATCGCATGTGTATCACTGTAAAACACAACATCACAACAATATGATACAATTATTGTGTGGGGAGCGGCACTGCCTGCATAGTTTCCTTGTTCTTCTTCCTTTTAATTAAGAGCAAATTTCCACAACAAGCGCTTGCATCACCCAGTAACCTACAAAGTGCATGATATAACACGTCAATGATGCTGGACCCTTGGCTCTGTACCCAATCCGTACCCAATACAAACACATCAGAATGACCTTACCTTGACCCTTTAACACACATGCTTCTCCTCCCTGTACGAGCTCCAAAGCAGCAAGTCAGATGCCCCCAGCATCAGGCGCTGTAGCCCTCAGCAAGCAAGAGGCATACAACAGCCTAACCTACCTTGACCTCTGACACACAGGCTTCTCCCTGTATGGGTCTCCAAAGCAGCAGGTCGGGCGCCCCCCCTCGCCAGCCGCTATAGTCCTCGGCTAGTAAGCGGCACACAACAGCTAGACCCAGGCCGCCCACGCACCTGTGGTCATGGTAGCAATAGCAACTGCGAGTTAGTTGCACACAAAAGACCAAGCCTTTATTCATGAGACCATTACAATATAGGAACTGCTGAGTTCAGCATGACGCACATGAACTCCAGTTCTGCAGTGCAGCAACAGTTTAACATCACTTTTGCTCTTTGTCTGCACCCCTGCTTCCCTCCCATCTCTCTATCTTCTTATTGTCATGGTTAAAATTTTCTTGCCTACCCTGTAGTGCATCTCACCATGAAAACAAAAAAGAACTGAGTCCATGCCACCCCTTTCCTGCTCCATTCCTTGCAGCACGCAAGTCACTAGACACCTGATCAGGCATTTCTGCGTCCTTAAACCAAGTAACGCAGCAGACCTGCAGTAGACGACCACGCGTGCTATACCATCTCTTTGCCTTTGTCATACAAACCAATGCAATAACAAGCGCCTCACCTGCAGATGTCCCACAAATCTTGCAGTGGTGTGCGCTCCCAGTTCACTCCCGCGCACCACTTCCCTCTGTGCTTGCTCCAGTTTTCCTTCAGCAGGTCCGGGGCCTTGCCATCAGAAATCTCTTGTAGATGCGCATCAATCTGCGGTGCACAGAGTTGGGAGAGGCTCGTAACACAGGCTTAGTGTAAGGACAACATAAATCTCTGCAGACACGCTTCCATCTGCGGTGCACTACAGGGTTGCAAGTTGCGTGTTAGATTGGGTTATATGAGTAGGGTCGGTCAGAACCATATATATACGGTGTGTATATACGATATTTTGGCAGGGAAATCACCAAATATACGGTCATGTACGGTGTATATATACAGTTTTGGCCAACCCTAGTTACGTGATAGGTTTAGGGCCATCAGGGATCTCTTGCAGGCGCGCTTCAGTCTGTGGTGCAGAAACTGCAATGTGATGGGGAGGGGCTGGAGTGTGCAGAGGTGCTTCAATCTGCGGAGCACAGGGCTGCCAACTGCAGGTGGAACATGGAAGACACAGGTGAATTGGTGAGCGTACAACTGTCATAAAATGAAACATTTCTTGCAGGCGTGCTATAACCTGCGATGCACAGGGTGCGGGTGCAATAGAGAGATGTGGCTCAAGTGTTTGGTGTAGGACCACCATTACTGTGTTTGGTGTAGAAGCATCATTACTGTGTTTGGTGTAGGACCATCATTACTGTGTTTGGTGTAGGACCATCATTACTGTGTTTGGTGTAGGACCATCATTACTGTGTTTGGTGTAGGAGCATCATTACTGTGTTTGGTGTAGGAGCATCATTACTGTGTTTGGTGTAGGACCATCATTACTGTGTTTGGTGTAGGACCATCATTACTGTTTGGTTAGTTGAGTGAGGAACCCTTGTGTCTCATTCACTTCTTGCAGACGTATTTTGTTGTGCAGTGCACAGGGCTCGAGTGTGGAACATGATAATTACGTGTCAGGTGTAAGTTGCAGGAGGCAATCGACTGAGGCGCTTCTTGCACATGCATTCATCAACCTGCGGTGCAAGGTTCAGGATCGGATTGTGAGATATGTGTGGTGAATATCAGGAGGCAATCAAGTGAGGCGCTTCTTGCACATGCATTCATCAACCTGCGGTGCAAGGTTTGGGATCGGACTGTGCGAAATGTGTGGTGTGATAGGAGAAGGCTTAAAAATTCCCAACCTGCAACGTCTAGCGCACAATGGCTGCATTTCAAATTTCATCCAACTGTACAGGATCTGTCAATGAACAGTCGATCAGCCGTTTGGATCATATCTATGTGACAACTGCAAGCACATTGTAAGGAAAGCTTGATAAATGATGATGACGAATGCCTGCCCACGATTTACAAGCAACTATCTGCAGAGCTGAAATGGAACCAATCGTTTTTTGTCATTGACAACTTTTACACTGTTTAGAAAAAAGGTCCTGTTGTTTTTAGCTGTGGGGAAATTTGCCTGATTCCTAAATCCTTTAATTTCATCCTTGCAATTAAAGCAACCCCCCACCATGTCCCGTCGTGGTTCGTAGAAGGCCTCAGTGCCCAAATCCAAGGGTGCGGTCTGAAACTTAGTCCTGTGTACAGACGCATTTGCATAAGGGGTCTATGGAAATAAGATTTCCACTGTAAGTAGCGTGCTCATAGGGAAACCTCTGAATCAGCGCTCACACTTTTGCAACATTGCACCTAAGTAACCATTGTGCAGGTGAAGGTTTGCGCGGGATATACGTGGGGCAGGCAGCCAAGGAAGTGCTCGTTAGCATCAAAGAGGGTGGGGCTTCAGAAGGCAAGGAAGGAGTCCTATGCAAGCAGCCAACCAGCACACTTGCGCTCATACACAAATATACACAGATACACATGCGATATCAAAATGCAACAAATTATAAGCGTGCCAGCAGCGTCCACCAGAACACTCCAGAACACTTCAACAGAACACTCCAGGACACTCCAGAAATCTTCAGAGCACTTCAAAACAATTCACCAGAGCACTTCAGAACACCTCACCAGAATACACCAGAAAACACCAGAACACACCAGAACACTCCAGAACACTTCTGTGTGCCGGCAGCATGAACGGTGCCCCACATTAGGGTTTAAACAACAGAGCCTCACTTATACACGTGCGTTGGCCTCAGGAGGTCATGGACTGAGCTTGCGGGAAGTTGATTTCGAATACCACAAGAAAACACCAAAGGTGCGAAATGAGGCGAATTCATTAGTGAGATTCAACAAAATCTGGATCAAATGATGCGTATGAGCAGCACATACCTGAACACATCTGGAATGCCAGGAGCAAAAATGATGTCCCACATTAGGAGACCAAAGAGAGTGGCCCAGATGCCCCCCTCACAGTGCACACCCTTCCACTGCCCACCAGCCTGGGAAAGATAACAGGAAACGGTTGTTAGTGAGTTTTACTACCCTCTCAGTGCACACCCTTCCACTGCCCACCGGCCTGATGAAAGACAACAGGAAACTAGTGAGTGAATTTTACCACCCTCATAGCGCACACCCTTCTACTGCCCACCGGCCTGATAGAAGACAACAGGAAACTATTGAGTGAATTTTACCACCCTCATAGCGCACACCCTTCTACTGCCCACCGGCCTGATTAAAGATAACAGGAAACGTTTGTTGGTGAGTTTTACCACCTTCACAGCGCATACCCTATCCGCCGCACACCAGCTTGGGAAAAAACAGGCCAAAAGGGGTTTGCAATTCCATGGACACAGCGATGAGTCTATGGAAACACAGGGCTAGAAGCAATTAGATTAGAGTTAATGCACCTGGCTACCTGAACGGTGCACCCCTCCGCTGCACATAGGTGGCTTTGGGGGGAAGAAAAAGACGGCAAGGGGTGTAACCAGCTCAAGAATTGCACTATTTTTACGTCCAAGAAGCTGGACGTTCTTACAGGCAAATGAGTCATTGGCAACAATTCGAGATACAAACACGCACGTGCGCACTCACATACGCAAGCACACACAAGCGCACACACATAAAACACACAGACACACATACATACATAGACACACACATGCACACTCACATACCGAGCTAGCACAAGCGCACACACATAAACACACAGACAGACACACATACATAGACACACACACATGCACACTCACATACCGAGCTAGCATAGTGCTCCAAAGCCAGCTCCTCCACGCCAAGCGCACACACATAAACACACAGACACACATACATACATAGACACACACATGCACACTCACATACCGAGCTAGCATAGTGCTCCAAAGCCAGCTCCTCCACGCCAAGCTGCACTCCATCTTCAACGTTGCTGTAAAAGCGACTTTTCATTCCTGCGTGCAGAGGAGATAAAAGTAAGGATGATTTGCTGGCAGAACGATTTTCTGGACCATACAATTGAAGCCCCATTGGTCGGGAAACTGAAATGAATTAGCATGTGCTGACTCTGTCTCAGGTCCAGCACACACGTGTGCGCATACAACAAAATGAGCAGTTAGCACGAGTACACAAGTTTCAAAACATGAGCAAAGGAGATAGGCAAATGTTGAGGCCACACAAGCCTTGCTATTCCTCCAAGACTCCCACATGCAAAGAAACAGAACTTCTTCACCGATGTGCAAGACAGAATAGGAGAGGGGCAGGGGCAGAGGAGAGAGTGGCAGCTGTGCTTACCATATTTTAAACAGCACAAAGATGTTTGACGCCAGCAGAATGCCTCTGTGGCACAACTTGACAAGGCTTAGCCATTTGCCAACTACTAAAGGTGGCTAACAGCAGCAATGAATGATGCCAGTGAGCAGACATCCATATCCCATCAGAGGACCATGAAGCGGCGAGAGACCTCACCTCCTACCTTTTTTTATTCCTTCCTCCTTTTCAATAATGGTGTCAGAAGATGGAAGAAGCCATTCCAGGCACCAACCAGTGGACGTGCCTTGTTGTCACTTGCTTTTAGGCAGGCAAAGACCGAGCCTTCCTTCATAAACACCCTCCATACCCACTCTTGCTTAATGCCATTTCCCATACGCTGTGGCACATCCTTTACGTGTGACCATGACAAGACCACACCATCCAGTCTCTTCACATTTTGTGCACTCTCCAATGTTTAATGCCTGCTTGAATACATACACCAATGTTTGATGCCTACTTGTATGCCTACACCGATGTTTGATGCCTACTTTTATACCTACACCGATGTTTGAGGCCTGCTTTAATTTCTACTAATGTTTAATGCCTACTTTACTACACACACCGATGTTTGATGCCTACTTGTATGCCTACACCGATGTTTGATGCCTACTTTTACACCTACACCGATTTTTGATGCCTGCTTTAATTTCTACTAGTGTTTAATGCCTACTTTACTACATACATTGATGTTTGATGCCTACTTTTATACCTACCGATGTTTGATGCCAGGGGACGTGCCTCGATCACAACCTCTCTAGGCTCCGCTAAGACAGAAGCCGCCCAGTTTGGCTTCTTCCACCGCCTAGGAGGACGACCCAGACGCAGCACGCGGCGCTGCAGAAACACAAAAAGTTAAATTAAAAGGACGATCCAGACACAGCATACGGCGCTGCAAACACATAAAGTTAAATTAAAAGAACGACCCAGACGCAGCACGCAGCGCTGCAGAAACACAAAAATAAAAAAGTTAGAAGGACAACCCAGACAAAGCACACGGCGCTGCAAACACATAAAGTTAAATGAAAAGGACGACCCAGACGCAGCACGCAGCGCTGCAAACACAAAATTAAATTAAAAGGACACTCCAGACACAGCATGCAGCGCTGCAGAAACACACAATAAAGAAAGTGCAGGTGTGCTGAGCATCAGCTTTGTTATTCGCCTTTCATGTGGATAGCCCGCACCAATAGCAAGTTGCTGCAGACAACCACAACATTAGATGAATGCAGGGCGGAGATCCTCAACCCTGCATTAATCTGATTTTGTGTTTGCTTGCAGCACCTTGTCTTTGGTGTTAGATGCATCAGCATCGTATCGTAACTCCCCCTAACGTACATTCCACAAAGCACAGGAGAAACGCCCATAAAAGTCAAACAAAGAATGCTCAAATACTTGGATTTATTAGCTGCAGGAGTTCAATCCAATTGCAGGTTGTAGGTTATCAACCGATGAAGAGCTTTGGAACTTTAAATTTAAAGTCTCAGGGTTAAGTAGCTCGTAATTCCAGTATTTTTTATCGTTCTCGAACCAGAGGAAATTCCTGCCGATGCAGACGCCTGCCAAATGTAGATGCAGATGCAGACGCAGATGCTTGCCAATGAAAGGAGATACCAAAACCAGTGACAGAAAATAGTCTTCGCAGATGTCATGAAAATATTTATCAAAGCATTTTGAAACAACTGCAAGGATCAAACCTGTTTGACAAGTCAGCAGTCTGCTTTTTAGAACACGCATCAGCGTTGAGGAACAACCCCAACTAAGAGGATTGAGTGGCCAGAGGCAAACAATGACGCTGCTGGCCAAAGCCAAATAATGACGCTGCTGGCCACAGCCAAACAATGACGCTGCTGGCCACAGCCAAACAATGACGCTGCTGGCCAGAGCCAAATAAAGACCCTGCTGGCCACAGCCAAACAATGACGCTGCTGGCCACAGCCAAACAATGGCGCTGCTGGCCACAGCCAAACAATGGCGCTGCTGGCCACAGCCAAACAATGGCGCTGCTGGCCAGAGCCAAACAATGGCGCTGCTGGCCACAGCCAAATAAAGACCCCGCTGGTCACTGGCCAAGGAGGAAAGCCAGACAAGGAGAGGACGAGAACAATGCAGACGTGTGACACCCACACGCTCATACGTTTTTTGAAATTGTCACGCCCAATTGGTGGCAGCAGCGAATTGTGTGACAGGCAATTAGTTGGTCGACGGTTGAGGATTTGTGCTTGTCTTGTTCAGTAAGCTGGATGTGCCAGTCTTATTGATTATCGGTGGTGCCTTCGGACCAAGAAAGGTCTCCAAAGTGGACAGACCATCCAGCAGAGGAGTGAGGTCTTTGCATTGCTGTGGCCCCCTAATGCTTCTAGCAGTTGTCTGTACGCCATGCCTGTACGTTCACTGCTCATAATTGTGTGTGTGTGTGCGTGTGTGTGTGTGTGTGTGTGTGTGTGTGTGTGTGTCTACCCCTAATAATAAGCTTATGTTCTGAATATTTTGCTTGGTTCAGAGTCTGAATTTCAGACGGTGATTTAAACCGACAGGATATTATTATATACACAATAAAATATGTAGCCAGTGTGGGAGCCATGATGGATGCTAGAGGGTTGTATAGCAAAGTGTAGCCTGTGCCACATTTGGTGAAAAACATCGACTCTTTTCGATCATAGAATAAAGGATACATACACACGCACACACACACATATACACAAACACAACCTTGTACACACGTGCTTGCACGCTCACACATGCACACACGCATACACACAACCTTACACACTCACAAACGCACACACACAATGCAAACGCTCACCTGTAAATCCAGCCTGTCTCCATGCTTCACCCAACGGTCCTGCAAGGCCGCCTCAGCTGCCTGCAGTTCAGTGGAGTTGCGTTCAGTGAGTCTGAGTTGAGTTCAACAGAGTTGTGTGAGTTTTGGCTGATCTCAGGCCGGCCCATTGCACTTGAGCTCACAGGATTTGTTGGCGTATTTGTCAGCCGGTAACGAGCGATGGACTGAGTTTTCTGAATCAAACCTATCAAATCGCAGCGGCTTTTTGCAATTCAAGCAAATGAGTAAAAAGGTGCGGTATGGCAAGAGAGACTCATAGTTAGGGTTGGCCAGAACCATATATAATATATACTGTTTTATGTACGGTATTCTTGGCAGGGAAACCACCAAATTCACGGTCATATATGGTGTATATATACGATTCTTGCCAACCCTACTCATAGTAGGATCACAGCATCTCACAGCGAGATCATTGAGGCTAGTAGAAATGTGTACCTAGTTGTCGTCTTCATGCTAATACGCATGCGTGTGCAGAATAAAAACAACAGAAACCACGTGGCAGTGAAAACCAATTCCCACGTGATTTAAGGAGAAGATATTATTTAAAGAGCAGGAAGGCAGTCAGCTAGCATCACCGTTACAAACCTAAACATTAAAAGCGCAGAGAGATGGAAAGCAGTAGTTGCTGAAGGGCTGTATTTGATCAAAGCAGCGCCTTATACTAAGCACTTGTTATGCAAAAATGCTAGATTAGCATGTGCTTGTGGCTGCGTGTTTATTGCATTTTGCAAGCATTCTGGAGGCAAGTCACACGACCTGATCCAGATGAAATAAAGGTAGAAGGAACAGCAATTGCCTAATCACACTGCCTGAACACAATGCCTGATTACACTGCTTGATCACACTGCCTGATCACACTGCCAGATCACACTGCCAGATCACACTGCCAGATCACACTGCCAGATCACACTGCCTGATCACACTGCCAGATCACACTGCCTGATCACACTGCCTGATCACACTGCCTGATCACACTGCCTGATCACACAGCCTGATCACACAGCCTGATCACACTGCCTGATCACACTGCCTGATCACATTGCCTGATCACACTGCCAGATCACACTGCCTGATCACATTGCCTGATCACACTGCCTGATCACACTGCCAGACGAAATAACGGTAGAAGGAACAGCAACTGCAGAGGGAACCCCTAGTCTCCAACGACTGAGAATGATGAAACACTAATGCAAACGTGGCACATGAGCACACACACACACACATATACACACACGCATGCGACGAACGCACACACGCATGCGGCACACGCACACATGAGCACACGCGAACGCAAACACACAGACACGCATATGCATACACACACTGACCTGCAGGGCGGCTTCTTCGTTTTTCATGTGCTCCAGATCAATGCTCAGTCGTATCCACCATTCTCCTGAAGAGACACACGCAGGAGTTTTCCAGTTCAATGCTCATTCGTATCCACCATTCTCCTGACACACACACACACACACACACTCACACACACACACAGGAAAAAGCAGCATTTCAATTTCTGAGGAGACCAGGGTTGGCCAGAACTATATACTCACACCGAAGACCATATGTATGACAGCTTCCCCTGCTAGAAACATTGCATATAAGTACACCACATAAGATACACATATAACAATATATATACAATATACCTAATAATACATATACATAGGTAATACATTTACATAGGTACTTGTGTATGGTTTCAAACAACCTGTAAGCAGACAGAAAGGCATTCCTGAAACTCATAGCACGTAACAACGCGGGTCCCCTTTTTGTCATCTTCCCTCACACCTACATTTCGACATTTTGTGTACACTCTGACTGCCACAGCTTTGAGCTTTCTTGAAAGGTTGATACCTGCCAACCCCTCTATTCCCTTGATCCTTGGGCACCTCACAGTGATGCATCACACACACACACACACAGACACAAATGCGAACGTACACGCGAACTTGCCTCTCCTGCCAGGACAGGCAGACCCCTGCAGTAATGCTCGCAGCACTGTCACGGCCTCTGTGTAATTGCGCTCCTTCTCCGCTAGAGACACACCCACAGTCGCAATGCCTGCAGTCACCCAACTGCGCACGATGCAAAAGGGAGCACAAGGGGAATGCGTGGGCCGATTATGAGCGTGCAAAATGTTGGGTGGGTTGCGTGGGCAAGAGTGGGCCAAACGCTTGTGTAATTTGTAGGGTTGGCCATAACCACATATAAACGGTGTATATACGGTATTTTTGGATGGGAGATCACCAAATATACAGTCTTATACGGTGTGTGTATATACAGTTGTGGCCAACCCTAATCATTTGTGTGCGTACTTGTGTTTGTGTGCATACGCACATGATGTCACACATACACACATCTCCTTAAGGGTGTATTTGCTTGTGTGTGTGTTTGCATGTGTGTGTTTAGTTTGGTGCGTGTTAGTGAGTGCTCGCATGTGCATCAGTACCAACCGCCAGCTATTAACACAAGCAGAAGAGAAATTGCGTATGTATCTATAGATAGGCGTGAAATTTGAACTGGCTCAATCAATAACAGCCAACAGCACTTTCTGGCAATGTATGCTAGCTGCTGGGTAGGATTCTACACACACACACACACACACACACACACACACACACACACACACACACACAAAAACAAAAACAAACACACACACACAAACACACACAAAAAAAAAGAG
>Ga0307963_1003397_pt1 | contig 12654 bp, 14 predicted proteins | sample OrgLakmetagen594_FD_201829 | JGI IMG/M metagenome (GOLD analysis project Ga0307963, IMG submission 201829) | Saline water microbial communities from Organic Lake, Antarctica - #594 | ecosystem: Environmental > Aquatic > Non-marine Saline and Alkaline > Saline | place: Antarctica: Organic Lake...
CACCCAACATTCCACACACACACACACATACACACACAAACACGCATGCACAATGCGTGAATCACCCAACATTCCACACACACACACATACACACACAAACACGCATGCACGATGCGTGAATCACCTTACATTCCACACACACACATACACACACAAACACGCATGCACAATGCGTGAATCACCCAACATTCCACACACACACACACACACACACACACACACACACACACACACGCATGCACAATGCGTGAATCACCCAACATTCCACACACACACATACACACACAAACACGCATGCACAATGCGTGAATCACCCAACATTCCACACACACATACATACACAAACACGCATGCACAATGCATGAATCACCCAACAGTACACACACACACACACACGCATGCACAACACATAAATAACCAAAAAGTACACAAACACATGAAACACACACACTGAAACTAACACACACATGCATAAAAACGCACGAGCACACACACATATACACACACACATGCACCCACCTCCCTGCTTGTGGACAGCAGCCGCATCTCAAGCTCCACTGCCTCGTCCAGCAGCTCAAGGAACGCATGGTGCACACGCAGAGCACGCGACTCCTTCAAGGCTTTCTATGAGTACATATGTGTGTGTATATATAAATGTACGTAGTACGCAAGTGTGCTTACGCGCGTGTGTGTATGCGTGCGTGCTTGTGAGCGTGTGTGTGAGCTTGTGCGCATTTGTGTGTGCACGTGTGCGTGTTTTAAACCATTGTGCATACAGCTCAAGAAACGCAAGATGCACACGCTGTGCGCGTGACTCCTTCAAAGCTTTCTGTGAGTACATACGTATATATGTACGTAAGTGTGCTTACAAGCGTGTGTGTATGCGTGCGTGCTTGTGAGCGTGTGTGTGTGTGCTTGTGCACATGTGTGTGTGTGCACGTGTGTATTCTTAACGATTGCGCACACAGCTCAAGAAACATATGATGTGCACGCAGCGCACGTGACTCCTTCAAGGCTTTCTGTGAGTTTGTGCGCAAGCGTGCTTGTACCCATGTATGTGCACGCACGCATGCCTGACATACTTAACCAAACACAACTTAACATAGACAACTTTGCCACTTACACCCTTCTGCATTTCAAGCACAAGGGCATGACACACATAAATATTTTGGACACACACAGATACACACATACTCATACGTGTGCATTTAACAAATAACCAGGGATGTTTTATACGGTCATTTGGGACGTTCAATACGGTGAAATACGCGTTAAATATGCAATATGCATAATACAATCGCATTTTAAAGCAATTTTGGTAGTGCCATTTTTGACCATTTTTGACCCATGTTTGACCCAAAGTTTTTATATGGACCCGATTTGCCCCAAAATCACCCAAAACGTTTCCAAAAATTTCCAATATGTTTTATGTTAATAATATAATGGCTTTGAAAAAAGACAAGCAGCACAACTAGGGTTGGCCAGAACCGTTTATATACACCGTATGACTACATTTGGTGATTTCCCTGCCAAAAGTACCGCATATACACCGTGTATATATGATTCTGGCCAACCCTAAATACTACACACCTGCTCAGCAGCCGCACATACGTACATACGTACACACGCACGCATACACATGCAAATAACAAATAGCATGCAGTCAGAGGCAAAAACAAGCGGCACAACACACCTGCTCAGCACCCACGCGTACACACACGCGCACGCACACACACACACACACACACATACACACACACGCGCGCGCGCAAATAAGTACAGTAACGGGCAAACACAAGGAGCACAACACACCTGCTCAGCAGCCACATTCTTGCAAAAGTCGTCAAAGGCAGCGCGACGCTCCTTCAGATTAGGGAGCAGCTTGTACCTGGGGTCCGATTCCAGCTTGGGCACTTCCCTCTCCCAGCGCGAGAAGGGGGTGACCTGAACGTGTGGGTCAATTAAGAAAAGGCTGGAGCAAAATTAGACTCCAGCTTGGGCACTTCCCTCTCCCAGCGTGAGAAGGGGATGACCTGAACGTGTGGGTCAATTAAGAAAAGGTGGGAGCAAACTTAAACTCCAGCTTGGGCACTTATCTCTCTCAGCGTGAGAAGGGGGTGACCTGAACGTGTGGGTCAATTAAGAAAAGGCTGGAGCAAAATTAAACTCCAGCTTGGGCACTTCCCTCTCCCAGCGTGAGAAAGGGGTGACCTGAACGTGTGGGTCAATTAAGAAAAGGCTGGAGCAAAATTAAACTCCAGCTTGGGCACTTCCCTCTCCCAGCGTGAGAAAGGGGTGATCTTAAGGAGTGGATCGTATGATAGCACAGATTGCAGCAACAAAAAAAGAAAATAAAAGAACACTGGGCTCGAGCTTGGGTACTCACAGATTAGAGCAACACGATGCAAAATCAAGCTCCAGCTTGGGTACCTCCCTCTCCAGTGAATTGAATGGTAGCACAGATCAGGGTAATAAGGTAAGAAAACCAGGCTCAAATTTAAACATTTCCCGAAACAGAAGCACATTAAACAGACAACCTCATTCAGCTCCGGTCTTTAAAAACAAGTTGAAGTCCAACGCAAATACCAGATGCAGAAGACGCACCCCTTTGTCCATGAGCAGCTCCTTGAAACGTTGTACGTTGGCCAAACGAGCTCTCTCTGCTCCGGCCCGTTCAGCCACGGCCAACGCGCTGCGCACGACTGCACCCCCTCCTCCTGTGTGTGTTGTGCGTGTTGTGTGTGTGTGTGTGTGTTTGTGTGTGTGTAGTGTGTGTTGTGTGAATATGTGTATGCTTATGTGTGTACATGAGCTTGTATGTATGTGTGCGTGGGTGCGCGCACATACGTGTGTACGTGTGTATATGTGTATATGGCAAAAAGATAGCACAAACCAGTTTACGTGCAAGCTGCCACCCCCTTCCCAGGGAAACATAAACATGCTTAATGTCCCCATACGGCCAGCCCTGCATATGAAAAAAAGTTATGATCGCAGCTATATAGGTCGTCCCTGTGCAAAACCCCCCTCAAACAGGGCCAATAGGCTTCCCACCCAATTCAAAGCCCCCTATACCTCATCTGATTGCAAGGTACTTGATCTTATATCTAGACCATTGACATTTGCTGGAAGTTCGGCATTCTGGGGGGCTGTGTGGGGCCCGGTGCATATTTCGCACCCACTTTGGCAGGGAAAAGGTACATTTCTGAACTTGCCTAATCAACCTCTGCTTCAGGATATAAGCATTATAAATGTTGTATAACAATGCTGCAAGGTCGAATTTGGGGCAGGGGTACTGGGAAAGCCGGCGAGTGGGAGGCACTCACACAAGGGACACAGGGGGAAAAGACATAAACATCTGTTGCTCCATACCTGCTGCAAGTTTTCCCCCCGTTTTTGCGCCCAGAGTTGCAATCTAAAATAGTAATTACATTACAATTAAAATGGGGCCAATCGGTGGCCTGGATGAATTTTGGTGCAAATTTTGTGTAGCGTGACATGCCAGCAATTTCCGCCTATGCTTTTCCGGCTCCATTACAAATTCTCAAATTCACACCAGAGTTGCGGTCTGAATTATCAAGCCCTATAAAAATTAGAGGGCACAGATTGGTGCAGTGTGTGAGCAATGGTGCCTGTGTTTGACTCTTACATTCCCAAATTTTTCTTTGCGAGCCACCTACTGGGTCTTTCGGCCTGCTTTCTTTGCTGGCAAGTTACTATAAAATTAAGCTATCCAACACAACTTTCAGCTCCCAAAACGGTGGAGCGGTTGGGGAGATATGCCCAACTTAGGGGTATTGGCCTTAATTGCCCGGGGAGTGGGGGGGGTTGCATGGAGACGACCCCCTGTGGAAGAAGTATTTAATGAAAAACATTGATCATACTAATTCCACTAACTTGCCTGCATGCACGGCCTCTGCCACGCACACACATACACACACAGGCGCACACACACACAAACATGCACGCAAACACACACACACACATAACACACACACATAAACACACACAAACATACACACAAACATACAAAAACACACACATACACTCAACACACCTTGGCCACCTGCGCCAGCACGAATGACCTGGCCGTGGACATTGAAGCCCCCTGTGCTACCCATACGTTGGCGCTGTGCCATCACCTGAGATTGTGATTGTGATTGTGCGTGTGTGCGTTGCTGTGTGTGTGTGCGTGTGTGTGTGTGCGTGTGTGTGTGTCTGTGTGTGTGTGTGCTACCCACCATTAGTGCTGTGGCATCACCTGAGATTGTGCTGCTGTGTGTGAGTGTGCGTTTGTGTTGCTGTGTGTGTTGCTGTGTGTGTTGCTGTGTGTGTGTGCGTGCTACCCATACCTTGGCGCTGTGCCATCACCTGAGATTGCGATTGTGCGTGTGTGTGTGTGTTATTGTGCGAGTGTATGCACGGTTACCTGAAGTATGTGAGCACGCACACGTTTGAATAAAGGTATGCTGTAGACCTATACACATGCATGCACTCTTTTAGACACCCTCACACACATACACATACACACATACCTGCGCCAATTGCTTGCGGTGCGTTTCTGCGGCTGTTGCTGCACGCTCAGCCCTCTCTGCTTGCTCTTTCTTCTCTACCTCTTTTGCGGTCTTGGCCCTCACAGCTGCAACCTCCGGGGGGACGGTCCATGACGCCTCCTGCAAATACATGTATCCGCCCAGAAAAACAAATCAACACAGTCTACACACAATCTGAAACAGAGGGTTTAAACAGGTACCCTTGCCAAAAGTGCACACATACGTGCACACACGCACACACATACACACATGCGCACGCGCGCACACACACGCACACACACATACACACACGCACACACATGCATAAACACACACATACACACGCGTACACACACGCACACACACATACACACACGCACACACATGCATACACACACATACACACGCGTACACACATGCACACATGCACGCACGCACACACGCATACACACATGCACGCACACACATACACACACGCACACACAAACACACACACAAACGCACACGTACACACACACACATAGACACGCACACGTCCACACCAGGGGTGTTCAGTTCATTTAAATTTTTGGGGCGGAGCCCCCCAGGGCGTAGTCCCTCTTAGGTTCATTCCACTTGCTGAGTCACCACGCTGAAAGAATAAAGCTTTGAGCCACCCAGGCCACTTCACGCCATAAGAATGGCACAACCAGAAAGCTGATTTTGCGCTGATTCCAGGCATGCCGATGGGTGTGCGGTCAAACACTCGCATGAGAGGTGTTGCGATGGGCGATGGGCGATGGGCAAAAGTGCGAGTGCGCAATGTGTTTCAATTAATTAATAAATGATCATTAAATGTCGAAGTTGTGATTCTGTGGGGCAACCCGTGCGGTTACTCAGGCTGCAGCTTCCGGCACACCACTTCCATGGGGACCGGGAATCCTCAGGGTAAGAGACGGCACTGCACAGGTCACACATCAGACACGGCATAGCATGACAGGGACTGTGCAAACGCAAGAGAGGGGGAGTGCAGGGGGGGCACAGCCCCCCCTGAATTGTCAACTCATTTCATTGCCACTATTCATTGCAAAGACCAGGCTGCCATCTCAGAAATGGTTGAACAGGAGCAGTGGGGTGCAGAAGGAGTGCAGCCCCCCATGAATTGCTCTCACTACTTTGGGTACAACCTGAATGCAGGTTGCAGCGCAGGCTCCGCCCCTTTTTCTGTGATCCGTAGGATCACACCCACTTGTTTTGTAAGGTTCGTAAAGTTGGCCAGAACCGTATATCACCTTTTCAAATACCGTATATGCCGTATGTGTATAGGTATTATACCGTATAAATCCGTATTCCGTATTTACGGGGAGATTGGTACCCTTCAGATTTAAATCACAATAGGCTCATCTTGTAGCTCTTGAAGAGCTCCACACCTGTATCCAATTTAGTGTGCCAAAAAATCAAAGTTTGAAGGGCTAGGCCTGTCCAAAGCCAAAAAGACCCCAAAATGACCATTTCCAGTGCAAAAGGAATTCCAACTACTCCAACCACCAATACAACACTGTGATTGATGCAAAAGCATGCATTCAAAAAAGGTGGGAAGCAATGGGAGTGCTTAATCAAAGGAGTCGCAAAGGAAAAAATTGACCCCAAAGTCAGGTCAGCCACATCCTGTGAGAGTTCTTGCCCCAAAGCTCCCACCCAATTCTGAGTATGCAGGACCTTGAGCTGGACCTCACTGAGCAACTCTGCATACTTAGTTTGTGCTGGGGGGCGCCCAGGGTGCGGGGCCAGGATTCCCCTGCCAAAATGGGGTCCTCAGAAAGTGCCCTTGAGACTTGCCTCACCCACAACGATGGATGGACATAGGCATTGGAGCGTTATGAGGGGGGTCCAGGGGGCGGCGGCGGGGTCCAGGAAATCGCCCAATTTTGGCCGGGAAAAGCTCAATTCTATGCGAGGAGCACAGGGTGCAATGGTTTGGGGAGCCGACGTGCGCGACTAGTTTTATAAATTATGACATGTAAAAGTTGTCAGTGGCATGTTCTGGAACGGCTGACAGAGGTGACACTGAGAACATTTGAATTGCCTTGAATGTATATAATATATCAGCACACGAAACTGACAGGACGTTTGACGGCCATCTAAGGCTTTTTTCTGCATTTTTTATGTACAGATTTGGACCCAAAAATTCGAAAAAAGGGCATTAAGTTTGACGGACTTTTAATAGCTCGTGAACAGCATTCTTAAGGCTCATTCAAATGTGTGAAAGTTTGCGAACTTAAACTTTTGATTGAACCCCGAACTGAACAACCCTGGCGCGCACACACACACACACATACACACCCACACCCACACCCACCCACACCCACACCCACACCCACCCACACACACACACCACAAATGACACACACACACATATGTTCCCATGTTGCAAACATGGATGCGGGAAAAATGTGTTTACATTGTTTGTACGTATTTTCGGTCATCACACAGAGGTTTGTGCACACAGCATAACATAATCACATCAAAACATGCACACACACATACACACACCCATACACTCATACACACACATACACGCACATACCAACCTCAGTTTCTGTATTGTAGAAATAGATACGATCATCCTCGCACTTTACCTCCGACCAAATTGTGTCGGGGATGGGGTCAGAGGAGATGGGCACCTACAGATTAGAGATCAAGTTTGAAGAAAGATTGAGCTTAAGAAAGAGTGAGCTTATGAAGAGGGGGATGGGTTCGGGAATGATGGGCACAGATTAGAGATCTAATTAAATGAACGAGCAAGTTAGCAAAGAGGGAAATGGGCTTAAGAAGGATGGGCACCTGTCGGAAGACACACTACCGACTCAAAAACTATTTATTGATTTGCTTTTGATAGGACCAGTTCAGAGGAGGTGGGCACTGAAACAAATGGGTCTAGTGTACAGAACGAGTGAGAGCTTGCAAAGAGCGGGAAAACGGCACAGGGTAGGTTCAGGTGGGGCACTTTAAGAAAGAGGTCTAGTGTACAGAGCGAGTGAGAGCTTGCAAAGAGAGGGAAAACGGTGCAGGGCAGGTTCAGAGTAGGTGGGGCCCTGTAATGAATAGATCTAGTGTACAGAACAAGTGAGAACTTGCAAGGAGAGGGAAAACGGCACAGGGCAGGTTCAGAGGAGGTGGGGCACTGTAAGAAAGAGGTCTAGTGTACAGAACGAGTAAGAGCTTGCAAAGAGAGGGAAAACGGTGCAGGGCAGGTTCAGAGGAGGTGGGGCACTGTAAAAAATAGATCTAGTGTACAGAACAAGTGAGAACTTGCAAAGAGAGGGGGTAAAACAGTGCAGGGGAGCTGGGCGCATGCGGGAAATGAGTTCAGTGTGTAGCTTCTTTTTAGTCTTGAAGTGAAGCATGTCAGTGTGTAACATCTTCTTAATTTTGATGTGAAGCAAAGTGGTGTCACGCATACAACTCTTACTATTCACACATACAACTCTTGCTATTCACACATACAACTCGTCACACATACAACTCTTGCTATTTGTGTCAATATGGCACTGGCTGAGACCAGTTCTTTCTTACAACCTTACGTTTACTTCACGCTGGCTGATCCAGCAATGCCTATCAGCCCAACATATGTGGCTGCCGGTTACCCCCCTTTGTAAACTCCTTTGTAAACTCTTGCTATCCGTGTCTGTAATCTCTCAAGTTTCTCCACCTTTCTATTTACTTGGTCCTCACAACAGCAGTCTGCAATTCCCATGTTGCATTCCATATTGTTATTAAGTGTGATTCTTCGAATCGTCCCTTTGCTTTCTTTGGCGACTCATGATAACATTTACTGCCCCGACAACAGCAGTTTACAATTCCCATGTCACATTCCATGTTATTGTTATTAGATGTGACTCTTCGTATCGTCCCTTTGCCTACTTTGGCGACTCATGATAACATTTACTGCCCCGACAACAGCAGTCTGCAATTTCCATGTCGCATTCCATGTTATTGTTATTAGATGTGATTCTTCGTATTTCCCTTTGCCTACTTTGGCGACTCATGATAACATCTACTGCCCCAACAACAGCAGTCTGCAATTCCCATGTCACATTCCATGTTATTAAGAGTGATTCTTTGTTTTGTCTCTTTGCCTGCTTTGGCGACTCATGATGATGATAATGTTGGCAACTCATGATGATGATAATGTTGGCGACTCATGATGATGATAATGTTGGCTACTCATGATGATGATAATGTTGGCGACTCATGATGATGATAATGTTGGCGACTCATGATGATGATAATGTTGGCGACTCGTGATGATAATGTTGACGACTCATGATGATGATGTTACCATTAGCTGCCAACAACAGCAGTCTGCAACTCCTTCGCAGTCCACGTATTTTTCTTCTCGTCTTACTCCCACTTCTTTGTCTGCTTTTGTAAACCTTGTAAACCTTACTCCCACTTCTTCGTCTGCTTTGGAAGCCCATAAGAAACTCCTTTGCTGACAACTTCATTCCGTGACCACACACAAAACGTACCAATCATCAAAGTCTCTGTGTCTGCTTTTGCGGCTCGTGACAACGATCACTGCCGTCGATCTCATTCCAAAACTCACAAAGAACTTGCTCTGCATTTCTCGGGGCATGCACCGGCTCTTTGCCTACTTTAGCAACTCATGACAATAATTACTGCCATCGAAATTATAATAAAACCAACATAGAACTTGCTCTGCAATTCTCGCGGCACGCACCGGCTCTTTGCCTACTTTAGCAATTCATGACAATAATTACTGCCATCGAAATTATAATAAAACCAACATAGAACTTGCTCTGCATTTCTCGCGGCACGCACCGGCTCTTTGCCTACTTTAGCAACTCATGACAATAATTACTGCCATCAAAATTATAATAAAACCAACATAGAACTTGCTCTGCATTTCTCGCGGCACGCACCGGCTCTTTGCCTACTTTAGCGACTCACGACAACAATTACTGCCGTTGAATCAATTATAAAACCAACATAGAACTTGCTCTGCATTTCTCGGGGCATGCACCGGCTCTTTGCCTACTTTAGCGACTCATGACAACAATTACTGCCGTTGAATCAATTATAAAACCAGCATAGAACTTGCTCTGCATTTCTCGCGGCACGCACCGAATCTTTGCCTACTTCTGCAGCTCATGACAACGATCACTGCCGTTAAAATCAATAAAAAAACAGCACACAGAACTTGCTCTGCATTTCTCACGGCACGCACCGGCTCTTTGTCAACTTTGGCGGCCATGTCCTCGCTCCATCCTGGGGGGGTGTCCCAACGTGATTCGTTGGTCAGCGTGTTAAAGTAGTACACCTGCGTTAAAAGACCACAAACGTTGACGCAAGCATGTGAGTATGTTTTGGCAACCATGTCATGTCCTCGCTCCATCCGGGAGGGGTGTCCCAACGTGATTCGTTGGTCAGCGTGTTAAAGTAATACACCTGCGCAAAAAGACCACAAACGTTGACGCAAGCATGTGAGTATGTTTTGGCAACCATGTCATGTCCTCACTTCATCCGGGAGGGGTGTCCCAACGTAATTTGTGGGTCAGCGAGTTGAGGCAGTACACCAGCAAAAAAAGATGGACACACACACATATACACGCGCACGCACACACAAACACACACACATATACACACGCACCCACACACAAACACACACATACACACACACAAACACAGGCACGCATGTGATTATGATTTGGCAACTTTGTCATGTCCTCGCTCCATCCTGGAGGGGTGCCCCAAAAGTGAACTGTTGGTCAGTGTGTCAAAGTAGTACACCTGCGAAATTGAGCCATACGTTAAAGTCAATCAAACTTACTCAAACGTACATATACACATGCACGTCAGCACACACAGAGCACCTACAAAGACAGCTGCGCACACACACACACATACACATTACACACACCTGGCCGTCGTCTGATTTGTGAGCAATCCAGGACCTCATGAAGACACACACACAACCACATGCACATACATACACAATACAGACACCTGGCTGTCAAGATTTGTGAGCCATCCAGGACCTCAGGAAGAGACACACACACGCACACACGCACGCACACACACCTGGCCGTCGTCTGATTTGTGAGCCATCCAGGACCTCAGGATGGCCTTCGCTTCTTCCTCCGCCTCTCGCTTCGCTTTGGCAGCAGCAGCAGCAGCCTCTTCTGCCTGTATCTGCCTGGCAGCCTGTGTGGCCATGTGTGTGTGTGTAAGGGGGGGGGTGCGTTTATGTGTGTATGCGTGAATGTGTGCGTGCGTGTAGGTGCGTGCGTGTATGTGTGTGTGTATGTGCGTGTGTGCGCCTGCCTGTGTGTGTGTGAGCACAAGTGTGTGTATGTGACTTGATAAACAGTGCACCTTACAACAGTTATAATGACATATGTGCGCGTTCAACTTCCTATGCATCTATCAACATTCTCCGCCTGCATGAGAACATTGAAGCAGGATATACATGCTTACACATGCCTTGAAAAGTCCTGGTGCATGCGCATTCACGCACACAAAAAACACACACACACAAACGCGCATAAACACACACACACACACTCACACACTCACACAAACACAAACACACACACGCACACACATAAACACACACTCACACAAACACACACACTCATACACGACACACCACACAAAAACACACACACTCACTCACTCACACACACATACTCACACACACACACACATACACACACGCACACACACTCTCACTGCACTCACGTATGCTTCAGCTTCTCTCTGCTGCTCTTCCATCATCGCCGCGTGCTCCTCTGCCTCAATTTCCCGCTTAAGTGCAGCTGCGAGTGTGCACATGTATGTGTGTGAGTGTTTGTATACATGTGTGCGTGTGAGTGTGTGTGTATGTGCATAAGTAATGTGTGTGTGTGTGTGTATGAGAGTGTGTGTGTGAGTGTGTGTGTGTGCATAGGTGCACCCCTTGCCTACCTCTTGAAAAATTGATGTCAGCATTAGACACATGTTCATGCACACACAGACACACACACAGGCACAGGCACACAAACCCACACACACACACACAAATACAAACAAACACGCACACACACGCACACACACGCATGCACACATACACTCACACACACAAACACACACGCGCACGCACGCAGCCATCACACACCATCTTCCTCTGCCTGTCCTCCAGGCACCTCTTCAGCCTCCTCTTCCTCTTGCTGCTCAATCTCCGATTGTTGCTGCTGCTGCTGTTGCTCCTGCTCCTGCTCCTGCTGCTGCTGTTGCTGCTGCTGCTGCTGCTGCTGCTGCTGCTGCTGCTGTTGCTGCTGCTGTTGCTGCTGCTGCTGCTGCATGTGCATCTGCTGCTGCTGGAACTGCTGGTGCTGAGCAGCAAAGGGGTGGGAGGCAAAGGGGGGGTGTCCGTAGGGGGGCATGCCTGCAAGTGTGTATGTGTGTATGTGTATGTGTATGTGTGTGTCTGTGTGTGTGTTTGTGTTGTGTGTGTATGTGCATGTGCGTGTATGTGTGTGTGGTGTTGTACCTGGTTGTGGCATTTTATGGTGTGCAATGTCATAAGGAGGAGTGGCACCCTGAGGCATTATTTTCTCCACATTGAGGTCTGCCTCAAAGTAAAGGGACATAGGCCTTAGAGCATGGCAAGCCAAACATCACCTTTCTCACATAGGGCAAAGGCATTCAAGCATGGCCAGCCAAACATCACCAATCTCACATTCAAGGTCTGCCTCAGAGTATAGGGACACAGGGCATAGGCCTTTGAGCATGGCTAGCTGAACATCACTTTTCTTCGCATTCAAGGTGTGCCTCAAAGGAGGGGGTGGAGAATGCATTTAAGGGTGGCTAGCTAAGCATCACCCCTAATACATCCCAGGTATGCATAATGAGGCACGTGTGTGTGTGCGTGTGTGTGTGTTTGTGTGTGTGTGTGTGCGTGTGTGTGTGTGTGTGTGTGAGAAGGCGTAGCTCATTGAGGGTGACAAGCTTAGCATCACCCCCATTACACAAACCTACACTCACGTGTGTACTCACATACACAACAATCACACACACACACACTCAACACACACATACACACACAACACACACACATACATACACACACACCTGGAGGGG
>Ga0307963_1003398_pt1 | contig 12650 bp, 13 predicted proteins | sample OrgLakmetagen594_FD_201829 | JGI IMG/M metagenome (GOLD analysis project Ga0307963, IMG submission 201829) | Saline water microbial communities from Organic Lake, Antarctica - #594 | ecosystem: Environmental > Aquatic > Non-marine Saline and Alkaline > Saline | place: Antarctica: Organic Lake...
TTTTCAAGGAGGGTTTTTCTGTTTTAGGCAGGAGTTTTCCTTTTCCCAGTCTTATAGGTTTTTTTCCTTCATTCTGTCAGGCCCTTGCTGAGGACCGTGTAACAACCCCCACCAAAAAAAAAAAAAAGAAGGGGTCAGTAGCTGGTGGGAGGGAAACGTTAGAAATTTGATTGACTGCTGCTTTGTGTGCTGGTCTGCACCCTCATTGCCAATAATACCAGAGATTTCACTTTGTAGAAAGTGACAGTAGAAGGTGAGGATTGGATTAAAATTGCAATGTCCTTGAGTAGTTCCCTATGCAAGTGATGGAGTACAGCCATTGGGTTCAATAGCTGTTTTCTAATCTGAAAGATGGATGAGGCACTGTCTTGTCATAGCAAATCATTGTCACTGCAAAGTATATGACTCAGCACAACAATCTATACACTGACGTGTACTATTATACCACACACACACTAGTCGGCTGCCGCGCCTCTCCTCCCCAGGGCTGGGAAGTTTACTCAACCATCTGGCTGAGCATTGTTTAGTTTACTGAGCTAATTGAATACCGCAATATCAAAACCAGAAAATGCTATCTTCAATAAACAGGCTTCGCCAGCTTATTGCACGAGACAAGGCAAAACAACCTCAACTGAAAAACCAACTAAGCAAATCACACGAATCGTCACTACCAACAATTGGGCGTGACAGTCTGTAGCAATTTCAGTGTGGCCTTTTTTCTTTTGTATCCTGCACCACTCAATGGATGCAGATCCACACAACATCCAATTCGGCGTGTAAGAAGAGGAAAGGCTTGTAATGAAGGTCAGGTGGATGGGAGGCAGAGGCCTGCACACCACCAGGAGTATTGCTCAGACATTTCTGAGGGCTGCCTTCGCGTTTAGTTTGAATAATTCTGTTGTTATCCTACTGGCATGTAAGCTCAAGAGTTCTCATGAGTGCCGTGGCATGCAGACCTTGCGTGCTTTTAAATTTGTGCGATTTTTCCTCTTCAACTTCTTGTTAAAATACAGCTCAACACTAAGATGGCGTCAGTATGAACATTTCCCCATCTACTGCGAAGAAAGTTCCGCGGGTCATATTAGTATTTTCCAGTCCATTCTTGCTCGACGCACATGCACACAAGAGTCACAAGAATAAAAGGCTTTACAAAGGATGATTCGTCACATTCCTGCTGGTTGCATAATCACAAACGAAACGTATTCAAAACACGTTGCACATTCGACCTCTCCAACATTCGCCCCTCTCTTGACAAATCTTGTGGGAAACCATGACAAAAGCAGAATGCATGCAATCATGGCACTGAACATACGTAATACGACATTCATTAATAAACGATAGGCATAAATCCTCCGCTGAGAAGATGACACAGTCTAACTAAAACATGCAGGTTTCCAAGTGATAAAAGTGTAAAACCCCGATGCTCCTAGTACGGTCTACGATATAAGATATAAATACCCTCTGCCACGTTAAGGGTTAAACAGCCAACCTGTTCATGAGAGCCGTAAGAGCACCATTTGTTTCACCTTTTCTCCATTGTATCTAAACGCACACACACACACATCAACGCACACACACATCAACACAAACAGGAGTGATCACAGAAACACACAGCTCACACGCATCACTAAGCTGGCTCAACGTGTGTTCAAGGAAACAGGTGTCATCAAGCTGCGCACGCTGCCACTGCACGTCACACCTTCTGCCAAAGCACGCAAAGGTTTGACAATCAATACATCAATCAGCAGCATAGCCACTATTGTACAAATCCTGCCGTCGCTCGTTGCTGCTGCCACTGCACATCACACATTCTGCCACAGCACCACGCAGAGGTTCGACGATCAATGCATCAATCAGCAGCATAGCCGCTATTGTACAAATCCTGCCGTTGCTCGTTGCTACTGCCACTGCACATCACACACTCTGCCACAGCACGCAAAGGTGCGACGATCAATGCCTCAGTCAGCAGCATAGCCACTACTGTACAAATCCTGCCGTTGCTCGTTGCTACTGCCACTGCACCTCACACACTGCCACAGCACGCAAAGGTGCGACGATCAATGCCTCAATCAGCAGCAGGCAGCCCAACCATGTTTTTACAGACCCTGCCAAAGCTGCTTCTGCAACTGCACGTCGTACGGCAGACAAAAGTGCAGCAGCTGGTGCGTCGGCAGCAAGACCACTGCTGCTGTTGGTGCTGCTTCAAGGCAATCGCTGCGCCTGGTGTACGTACTTCATGGAGCAGCCACCTCTACTTCTGTAACCCCCACACCAGCAGCCTATCACAGGTCGTCTCCTATTGTTCTGCAGATGTGGCAGCCAGCGCAATAGGCTGCACCACAGGCACACCGCCACTCTCCTCATGATGTGCCTCCAGGGCTTGCTGTTCAGGCTTGTTTGGGTTCAACCGTTGCTGCTGCTGCTGCTGTTGTTGCTGCTGCTGCTGCTGCTGCTGCTGTTGCTGCTGCTGCTGCTGCTGCTGCTGCTGCTGTTGTTGCTGCTGCTGCTGCTGCTGCTGTTGTTGCTGCTGCTGCTGCTGCTGCTGCAACACAACAGGCACACCGTCACTACTTGCTGCTTACTATTACACACACACATACACTACTACCTGCTGCAAAGAGTCTGCCGGATGTGTGGTGTCGCAATGCAATAGGTTACACACAAACACACACACGCATACACACACATGCACACACACTAACACACGCCAGCATGCCCGAGTGCGGCCGTTACTGCAGCTTGGCGGGGTCTGGCATAGAGCCCGCTGCAGCCTCTGCTGCCAGCGTTGGAGGCTGCACGCAAACGTGTGTGTGTGTGTGTGTGCGTGCGTGTGTGTGCGTGTGTGTGCGTGTGTGTGTGTGCGTGTGTGTGCGTGTGTGTGTGTGCGTGCGTGTGTGTGTGCGTGTGTGTGTGTGTGTGGTGTGTGTGTGTGTGTGTGTGTGTGTGTGTGGACTGCACGCAAAGAGGAAGCAAGGTTGAGCTGATAACAAGATGTATGTATATAAGGGCATGAACACAAAGCTGCTTGGAAAAAGGGAGATGCTGAAATTAAGACGTTTGTTTGGAAGGACTCGAATGCAAGGCTGCTTGCAGAAAGGGACGTGACGGGTTCGTGAGGGCACTTGAGGATACGTGGAGTGATGGGATGGAGCGTGAAGTGCCCTTTGCAAAAAGGAACGTGGAGTGATGGGATGGAACGTGAAGTGCCCTTTGCAAAAAGGAACGTGGAGTGATGGGATGGAACGTGAAGTGCCCTTTGCAAAAAGGATCGTGAAGTGACAGGAAAAAACGTGAAGTGACGGGTTACATAATAATTCCTGTAGAGGAAGGAAAGGTGACTGGTGAGTCAGGGGTGCACCCAGGTTTGGACTGCCAGGGGTGGGTCGTTTTTAATAAGGAGTGGCTGTCACTTGCTGTAGGAGCATTGCGAAAATTTTGTGCCTCAGGGGGAGGAGGAGGGGGAGTGAGCTTCAGAGGCTACATGCAAAAAAACGATGTACGTAAAGCACAGAGATGGCTGCGTGAAGGTTTGCATAACAACACACTTTATTCTTTTGTGTCTGTGCTTGTGGATTAATAGTTGATTGGCGGGGGCCAGTCACAGGCCGATCAGCCGAGCAGTCTGGCTGAAGGTCCCCCCATGTAATCTGTGAATCTAACAGAGATGGCTGCGTTTACGAGCGTTGAGAATCAGAACAGCCTGGTGAACGCGTTGAGAGCAGAGCTGCGGGCGCAGCCCGCATGACACTGTGGTGTGCATATTTGAAGGCTTGCAGTGCGCAGTGTGCAATGTACACAGCCACAACACGCACGCAATGTGCACAGCCACAACACACACGCAATGTAACAGAGATGGCTGCGTGAGGGTTTGCGCGCTGCAAGGCTTGCAGAAAGAGGGACAATGAACGCACAGGCACGCGCAAAAGAACGATGAACGTAAATCGCAGGGATGGCTGTGCGGACGTTTGCGCGCTGCACGGCTTGCAAAGCGGAGGATGAACACAGATCGAAAGCACGCCAATAGCTCTCAAGACAGGTTGGATGCAGATACACGTTATATAGGGTTGGCCAGAACCGTATATTCACACCGTATATGACCGTAGGTGTATATGGTAATTCCCCTGCTAAGAATACCGAATGTACACCATAAAAAATACCTACCTATAAATGTATGGTTCTGGCCAACCCTAGTTATAAAGTAACGAGCAATGGAAGCAGGCGGTTGAAAGCACGCTGATTGCTCTCAGGACAGGTTGGATGCAGATGCACGTTATATAGGAACGAGCAATGGAAGCAGGCGGTTGAAAGCATGCTGATTGCTTTCAGGACAGGTTGGATGCAGGTTATATAGGAACGAGCAATGGAAGCAGGCGGTTAAAAGCATGCCTATCGCTCTCAGGACAGGTTGCAAGCAGGTTGACATCATATAATGATGAGCAATTGAACCAGGCAAACTGGTTTACATGGATACTCCCATGGCAATGATGAGCATGAAATTAGGCAATGACGAGCAATGAAACCAGGCAATGATGAGCAATTAAACCAGGCAAACTGGTTTACATGGATACTCCCATGGCAATGATGAGAAATGAAACCAGGCAATGACGAGCAATGAAACCAGGCAATGATGAGCAATGTACCAGGCAAACTGGTTTACATGGATACTCCCATGGCAATGATGAGCATGAAACCAGGCAATGACGAGCAATGAAACCAGGCAATGATGAGCAATGAAACCAGGCAATGATGAGAAATGTACCAGGCATACTGGTTTACATGGATACTCCCATGGCAAACACGCTGTTCTGTTTGCACAACTTATGCGTCCGACTGCAACATGCAAGCATGCTGTTGATATCAGCCATTGTTTGAAAAAGAGCCTAATTCCAGCAGCTTCTGTACCGAACCGCGGTTCAGAAGGACATGCAGCTGACGTTGGAAACAGAGCTTAATGCCTGCAGCTTCTGTACCTAACGGTGGCTCAGGGTACATGCAGCTGATGTGCAAGCAGGCAGTCCCTTCCGTCAGAGAAAAAAGACTGCGCAGACAGTCCCTTCCGTCAGAGAAGAAAGACTGTGCAGGCAGTCCCGTCCGTCAGAGAAGAGAGACTGCGCAGACAGTCCCTTCCGTCAGAGAAGAAAGACTGTGCAGACAGTCCCGTCCGTCAGAGAAAAATTACTACGCAGGCATTCCATTCCGTCAGAGAAGAGACTGCGCAGGCAGTCCCTTCTGTCAGAGAGAAAAGAGACTGCACAGGCATTCCCTTCCGTCAGAGAAGAGAGACTACGTAGGCATTCCCTTCCGTCAGAGGAGAAAGATTGTGCAGGCAGCCCTTTCTATCAGAGAAGAGAGACTACGCAGGCATTTCCTTCCGTCAGAGGAGTAAGACTGCGCTGGCATTCCCTTCCGTCAGAGAAAAGAGACTGCACAGGCAGTCCCTTCCGTCAGAGAAGAAAGACTACGTAGGCATTCCCTTCCGTCAGAGAAGAAATTCTACGCAGGCATTCCTTTCTGTCAGAGAAAAGAGACTGCACAGGGATTCCCTTCTGACAGAGAAGAAAGACTACGCAGGCAGTCCCTTCCGTCAAAGAAAAGACACTGCGCAGGCATTCCCTTCCGTCAGGGAAAAGAGACTGCGCAGGCATTCCCTTCTGTCAGAGAAGAAAGACTGTGCAGGCAGTCCCGTCCGTCAAAGAAAGATTACTACGCAAGCATTCCCTTCTGTCAGAGAAGAAATTCTACGCAGTGCAGGCATTCCCTTCCGTCAGAGAAGAAAGACTACGCAGGCATTCCCTTCTGTCAGAGAAGAAAGACTGCGCAGGCAGTCCCTTCCGTCAGAGAAGAAAGACTGCGCAGGCATCCCCTTCCGTCAGAGGAGAAAGACTGCACAGGCATTCCCTTCCGTCAGAGAATAGAGACTGCGCAGGCATTCCCTCCGGTCAAAGAGATGAAAACGTAGGCATTCCCTTCTGTCAGAGGAATCATTCTACGCAGGCAGTCCATTCCGTCAGAAAAGAGAGACTGCGCAGGCAGTGAAAACCAACCCCCACATTGACTACAGAAGAGAAAGCAACTTTGGTACCACGTACCGTAGAACTCCTGTACTATTAGCAGACAAAAAGGCTGTTCCCTGCATCAGTATTCAAGCGAGGGGGCCCCCCCTTGCCAGAGCATGGAATTGGCCAGAACCGTGCATATACACACACCGTATATGACCAGAGGGGGTCGACGAAGGCCTGAAAAAAAGGGTACTTTTTAAATAAGAATTGAGTATGGGCGCCCCAGCTGGCAACAATCAAGCTCAGTACCCAGATTCAGCTGATGATAACACCTGAGCTTGAGGGGTTCCAGTAAGGGGCGCACACGTCTAATTTTGCGCGACGATAACCCTATTTTTCACCACCATTCCCTCATACCTCACAACCCACTGACCTGATTTGTGTAATTTGTATATGAATCGTCTAAGTTTCAATAAAGAATATCATTGCAACAAAAATGGGGCAAAACCACCCAGTAGTTGGTCAGATACTCCATTTTGGCCCATTTCCCTAAAAAAAAGGGGTGCCAAAAAAGGTGGAAATCCAACCTTCACCAAATCTACTCTTAAAACTTAAGATGATTTAGTCATAAAGGAAGTATTGCCATATTGTTTTGGGATGAAAAGAGGCTCTGGTTGGGGAGTGGTGGCCTAAAATGTGAAAACTCAGTGCCAAAATTTGAACGGGAATCCCATCCAGACCACTGAGGTGGTCCGATTTTGGACCCCAAATTTTGTGGACCATCTAGATATGTTCATCAAACATGGTCTGCATCAAAAAAGTCACATTTCAGGACATTTGCTCCGTCGACCCCCTCTGGTATATGACCCTAGATATTTGATCATTTCCCTGCCAGAAATACCGTATACACCCCCCGTATATGTACGGTTCTGGCCAACCCTACATGTTAGTGTGTACAACCACATGAGCAATTGCCATCTCTGCGGCAGACCCATTGCACCACGTCATTTCTCCAGCCTGAAATGTTCAGCCTTCGCTGCAACAGCCCAGGCTTTATTCACACTTGGTCCACGCTTTCCCTTACCTCTACAATTCAGCCCCTCCTCCCATCGTTCCAAAAATCATGGAGGGCCAATGCCTGTTTTAAGCACGAGCACACACACATGCACACACACATACACACACATACACACAACCACCATTCGTACACAGTACGTGAGCTTTAAGTAAGCATGCAAGCATTCGCACATTTACACACAATCGCCGTGTGTACTGTTGACATGGGCTATTGTATGAGCATGTAAGCACACACGCACAAACACACACACACACATACATGCACACACACACACACACAAACACACATTACAGACTTGTCACGCTGGCTTTTGTATGAGCAGACTAGCACACATACGTTCACACACGCATACAATCAACGTACGTACATGTCACAAATATGCTTTTTGTCTGTCTTGCACATTCACTCAATGACCAGGTTGGAGCACACACACACACCCACACCCACACCCACACCCACACCCACACCCACACCCACACCCACACCCACCCACCCACCCACACCCACACCCACACCCACACCCACACACGCACACACACACACGCGCACACACACACATACACACACAGTCCTACAAACGTACCGGCGTCGTCACAGCTGCGGAAGGAGGTGCCACTGCTGCAGCCGCAGCATTTGCCACGACTTCCGCCATGTCTTCATCCTTTAAGTGAGGGGGCACGATGAGGGGCACCAAAGAGGGGGCCCGTGCCGTGTCTTGAATTGTGCCTTGCTCTGTGCAATGTGTACGTGTGTGTGTGTGTGTGTGTGTGTGTGTGCGCACATTCTTGCCTGTTTGTGTGTAAGTACGTGTGTTTGGTTTACAAGTATGCTTGTGTGTTTTCAGGAAAACGTTGCAGGTCAGATGCATAGACAGCATGGGCAGGCACACACACGCACACACAGACACACACGCACATACCCCACGCGCACATACCCACATGCGCATACACACATGGACACAGCCAAAGGCAAAATCCATGCACGCACACACACACACACACACATTGAGGCTATTGCTGGGAGGTACATTAGCTGTGCCACACGCACAAACACACACACACACTCATACATACACACACACACATACATACACTCACAAAAACACACATACATACACAAACACACACATTCGCTAGCATGCACAATGCGGCTGCTGCTAGGGGCAGGGGAGTGGCATCACACGCAGACTTGCACACACACAAACACACACACACACACCTTGCGGCTGCTGCTGGGGTTGCAAGGGTTGCATGGAAGCGAAGGGGCTCTCCGAGGGCTGTGTAGGCAATGCTGTCAAGGTTGGGGCAGGCAAAGGAAGGGAGAGGGGCTGCTGCTGCAACTGCTGCAACTGCTGCTGCTGCTGCTGCTGCTGCTGAGCTCCGCCACGCAGGCGGGTGTAGTTGGAGGTGAACACCTGCAGGTGGTGTTGTCAACCGTTTCCTATTGGTTTTGAAACAAACATACATACATATTCGTGTGCGCACACATACACACGTGCATACGAACACACACACCTCGCGTTTACCCACGCGCTTTTTACGATACACATCCAACTCACACATATGTGTGTGCATGACATCCAACACACATGTACGTGCACACACACGCACACACACTCATGTGTGTACACATGCCCACACACACGCACACACGCTCAAATACATCTTGTGTTTTTCCACGCGCATTTTGCAATACACATCCAGCACACACACATACACACACACGCACACACATGCGTGTGCACACATCCACACACGTGCATACGAACACACACACACACCTTGCATTTATCCACGCGCTTTTTGCGGTACACATCCAACACACACATACACACATGCGTGTGCACACATCCACACACGTGCATACAAACACACACACCTTGTGTTTATCCACGTGCTTTTTGCAGTACACATTCAACACACACATACACACACATGCGTGTGCACACATCCACACACGTGCATACGAACACACACATACACCTTGCATTTATTCACGCGATTTTTGCGGTACCCAATCAACACACACACATACACACACATGCGTGTGCACACATCCACACACGTGCATATGAACACACACACCTTGCGTTTATCCACACACTTTTTGCGGTACACATCCAACACACACACATACACACACGTGCGCGTGCACACATCCACACACGTGCATACGAACACACACACCTTGCGTTTATCCACACGCTTTTTGCGGTACACGTCCAACACGTGAGTGGCACCAGAGAAGTCTCGGATCCATGTATCCACTCGCCGCTCATACAAGTCACCCACCTGTACGTGTGTACATGTGTGTTGTGTGTGTGAGTGTTGTTTGTGTGTGTGTGTGCATGTGTGTGTGTGCATGTGTGTGTGCGTGTTGTGTGCGTGTTGTATGTGAGTGTTTATGATTGTGCATATTTCTGTATTTGTGTGGGCGTGTATGTGGTGTGTGTTTGTGTTGTGTGTGTACGTACTTGTGCATGTTTCTGTGTGTTCATGTTCGTGTGTGAGTATTGTGTGTGCGTGTTGTGTTTGTGTTTGTGTGTGTGCACGTGAGTGTGTTGTGGATGTTTGTACTTGTGCATATCTCTGTGTCTTCATGTGGGCATGTGTTGTGTGTGTGTGTGCGTGTGTGGTCGTGCATGTGTGTTTGCATTCGCTTGTGAGTACATGCCCATGGAATAACTACACGTGTGACACAAATGAGTTGACATGCATGAGCACGCCCACGTCAGAAATATGACACAAATGTGCAAATGAGTTGACATGCATGAGCACGCCCACGTCAGAACTAGGACACAAATGTGCAAATGTGTTGACATGCATGAGCACGCCCACGTCAGAACTAGGGCACAAATGTGCAAATGAGTTGACATGCATAGCACGTCCATGCCTGCACCCTTCTGTTCTATGTTTGCGTACATTTGCATCGTGAGATGGCGGTGGACCATTTACAAGCAAATAGATACAAAGCAAGAGTGAGGTGGTGGTGGTTTATTTACAAGCAAATAGATACAAAGCAAGAGTGAGGTGGTGGTGGTCCATTTACAAGCAAATAGATACAAAGCAAGAGTGAGGTGGTGGTGGTGACATCACTTTGCTTCATTTCAAGAACTGGAGATTGAAGTGTCACACACTGAACTCAGCAGTTTTCAGCCCTGCTTACTCACACCTTTCAGCCCTGCTTGCTCAGCCCTGCTTACTCACACCTCTTGCATTTTGCGTACTGCGGATTTTTTTATGTGTGAGTGCTATTGTGCTTGCTGCGTCTACTTTGTGAGTGTGTACGCGCGCAACTTTGTTTGTGTGCGCATGTCTGCACTTACATGCTTAGTGAGAGTGTGTGTGTGCATCTTTGTTTGTGTGCGCACGCACGTCCACCCCTGCCCCTGTGTGTGTGCTTGTGTGTGCATGTCTGCACTTACATGTATGATGGCATGCCCCTGCATGTGCTTGTGTGCGCATGTCTGCACTAGCACAATTTGTGAGAGTATGTGTGCGCAACTTTGTTTGTGTGCGCATGCTCGCGCACCCCTTCCCCTGTGTGTGTGTGCTTGTGTGCGCATGTCTGCATTAGCATGTTTTGTGAGAGTGTGCGTGCGCAACTTTGTTTGTGTGCGCATGCTCGCGCACCCCTTCCCCTGTGTGTGTGTGTGCTTGTGTGCGCATGTCTGCATTAGCATGTTTTGTGAGAGTGTGCGTGCGCATCTTTGTGTGTGTGCGCATGCTCGAGCACCCCTGCCCCTGCCCCTGTGTGTGTGTGTGTGTGTGTGTGTGTGTGTGCTTGTGTGCGCATGTCTGCACTTACGTGTATGATAGCATGAACCAGCCCATCCATGTCCGCTCTGTCGTCGTGATCCAGCTCCGCCATTTTACATGACAGCACCAAGCAGCCTGGCTGCGACATCGAGAAGCGGCAGATGAAGGTCCCAGAGGGCTCGCTGACTAGTGCCTGTGTGTGAGTGTGTGTATGTGTGTGTATGTGTGTGTTTGCACGTGTGTGTGTGTGTGAATGTGTGTGTTCGTGTGTGTGCATGTGTGTTTGTGAGTTCATGTATGTGCGTGTGCGTGTGAGTTCGAGCGTGCGTGTGAGTTCATGTATGTATGTATGTGCGTGTGTGCGTGTGTGTATTTGTGAGTTCATTTATGTGTGTGTATGTGTGTGTGTGTACAAACAAGGCAGTTCCTTCCTGATTTTCTTTCCCACTTGCATGGTCAGAGAGGGAGAGAGAGAGAGAGGGAGAGAGAGAGAGAGAGAGAGAGAGAGGGAGAGAGAGGGAGAGAGAGAGAGAGAGAGAGGGAGAGAGAGAGAGAGAGAGAGATTGGAATCACGCTGCCTGCATCAGCTCTATCCAGCAACGTGCCGTAATTGACGCGCCTCTCCTACTCCTTGGAGGTGGAAGTGAGCGAGGGTAGTTGTTGTAGTTTTGAGTCCAACAGTTCGAGCGAGTCCAACAAAAAAGGAGTATGCACTTCTCTTCTGTGTACTTTTTTCTTATTTTCAATGACCACCATGTCAACCTAAATATTGCCAAGAAAGATCACGTTCACCAAAAAATGGTGAAAATTGGATGACCCCACCCCAGATCACACTTCTGGCCTCAGATCACCTCAAATGGGCCCACAGCTCCGCCCTGGGACCATTTTTCATTCCTTAACCTAGGTATTTATGACTTCCTTACACCATCGACCATCCTGCATGTTCCAAATTAGGATACAAGGAGGTCAAAAAATAACCTTTTTGGCACCTTCTTGGCTCTTTCTTGGCTGATTTTCTACAAGGGAAATGGCTGGAGTTATGTATCTCACCAACCACTGAATCTTTTCCCCTCATTTGTCTTGCAATGGTGTTATTTATAGAATAAAGCCAATTGCAGTTTTAATGACATGATTTGGTGCAACGGTTGGTCAGATCCAGCACACGGGTGCCTGAAAAGTAGGGTTCACGCCGCGGCCAATTAGGCATAAGGGCCCACGCTTGCTTCAATGAAATTCAACTGCCCTGCTGCTACCATTTAAAGCCAGGTTTGGCTGTAGCAAACGTGGTCCCTCATACTCTGGAAACATTTGGGCTACAATGAAACTCAACTGCCCTGCTGCTACCAAATAAAGCCAGGTTTGACTGTAGCAAACGTGGTCCCGCATACTCTGGGAACATTTGAAGAACACCCCCATTTGGGGGGTCAGTCGTTCCCCTCTGAAATAAAACAATCCATAACACACATGCTCACACCCACACCCACACACGTATACACCCACACACCCACCCACCCACACCCAACCACCCACCCACACACCCACACCCACCCACACGCCCACCCACCCACCCACACCCACCCACCCACCCACACACACACACACAACCCCAACCACCCACACCCACCCACACACACCTGCACAGTGCCTTGCCGGTCCATGTCAAAGCCACTGATCACACAGGGGTCCTCCACATTCCACACTGACGCGATCTGACGCAGCAAGTCCAGAGTGGCACGGAACTGCAGGCACACACACACAATGGCACATTCCACACAGATGAGTATTTGGTGCAGCAAGTCCAGAGTGGCACGGAGC
>Ga0307963_1003402_pt1 | contig 12645 bp, 10 predicted proteins | sample OrgLakmetagen594_FD_201829 | JGI IMG/M metagenome (GOLD analysis project Ga0307963, IMG submission 201829) | Saline water microbial communities from Organic Lake, Antarctica - #594 | ecosystem: Environmental > Aquatic > Non-marine Saline and Alkaline > Saline | place: Antarctica: Organic Lake...
AGGGCCACGTGAAGAGGAGACGGCGAGGCTGGTCTCCTGATAACCATGCATACCAACACAGGTCGCCAGACCCGACAAAAATTGAGAGAGCCACTGCAACGAGCACAGCGGCTCTATTTATTATTTTACTTACTACTACCACTGCAACGAGCACAGCGGCTCTACTTATTATTTTACTATTTTTGGAAATCTTCCAAAGATAAAGCTGTGCTACATGCCACTCCTCTACCAGAAAAGCAAAACACCACCCCTGCCAGAAGCAACATGGGGCATACACATTTAGTAATCTGGAACAAAGCTGCAAGAGAGCAATGATAATATTACAAACAACCCTTCCTGGTTAGAAAATATATAACAAGACCTATCATCAGCGGCAATGGAGCTGTAAATACGCAGGCACGCACCATATACCGTATATGAACCGCCAACTGAAAAGATGCCGCCAAGAATGGCAAAAATATGCTGGCTCCCCAAAGACTCAAGTAACACAGTTATCAATGCAAGTATTGGCGACGTAAGCAATACATTACACAGCCAGGACCCCTTCCATCATGTACAACAAAAGCACTTGCTAGAACCCAAGGCCCCTGACTGGAAAGCCTTCACAGACGGGAGTTGTATTACAAACAAAGAACATGGATTTTAGTCTATTGGAACTGGACTCTACCGCCCTCAATATAACAATATTACCTCAGTAAATCCTGGAGGGATACTTATACTAGAGCCGAGCTAGCAGGAATTGTTGCTGCTTCAATAAATGAACACATGCATTCTGCAACAGACAGTGCTAGTACACTATGGCAAATTAGAAACAGCATCCTCTACCCGCAGTGCATGAAACGGCACAACATGCATAAGCATACCCAATACCTATAAATTATCGCAAACCACATCCAGCATTCCTATGACACCATCTATCTCTGCAAGGTCGAAGCTCATGCTGATATCCTAGGGAACGAGTGCTCTGATGCCATAGCAAAGTGCTCTGCAGAAAATTAAAGTGGCCAAGATATCCACATTAACACTGATCCATCCCCACTCATCCATCTTCTGGCCAGCAAGGGTGGAAAACCCTCCTTCAGCTTGCCTATCAGATGCTCTTAACACCTGCCAACCAGGGCCTCCAGTAGACAGGAACAAGTTCTCAGATATGAATGCTGTAAAAGCACACATTCACGACCAACACAAACTAGGTCCTATAACTAAAAAGGTTTAAAACCATCAGTCCACAAAATGCTACACAAAATAATCTCTTTTCGTCATCAGTGTGCTCTTGTTAGTAGTGCCCAGCAATCTGATTAAGACCATGGAAACCATGCAACTCGGAGTTGCAACTTGAATCATTTCTCTCCGTGCTTTGAAGTGTTGTCTCGAAGAAAAAGCAATCTGTTGCTGTTTCTGCTGCCTACTCAGCGCGTGACCTTGCATCTCTCCAGCAGTACTTCAGTTAAGTCAAGAGGATCTCAGCAGAACAATAGACTTTCTTTTTCTTTCTGAGCTTATGGATTTATTTGTGGCTGGCCGAGACCAGTCAGCAGCCGATCAGATAAACAACCTGGCTGAAGGTCACCCCCTATTATAACCAGTGTAACCATTGTCCAGAGAAATCCTTGTATCTTACATTCCGCATAACATGGCCCAAGGAGGCGCTAGCTGTCATACATAGTAAAAAATCGCACAAACCACAAGTATTCAGCCTCCGTGTCAACACGAACACAGCCAATTGCAAGATAATCAAAACGAGGCATGGTGTTTCTGAACTGTATAATAAATTTACAGCATTCCCCAAACTCACAACATGCATGGTTGACACAAGACAACCTGCCTCACGCTTCAAGAGGCTTCAACTTAAATAAACCAAAACCAACTGCATTTCACACAGGTACCAACCCAATCTGTGCGTCAAGACTTTGCGCATCTGTTTATGAATTGCTTCTATGGCAAATATTAATATGCTACTATATACCTGCAGCATTCCTGATCCCGCCTTGCTTTATTCCTTCCCACACTTCAACTTGACATCTAAAGCAGCCTGGCTTTTATCACTTGCAATTAATATCCACTCATGCAGTAGGTGCACGACGGTCGCTTTGATGCTCAAGGCACACGCATACCAGGCCAACACATACTTGCAGGCCTACACATGCTTGCCTACGCATACCGGGCCTACTGCCACACTAGCGCCATTGAGTCGGCATGTCACGTTCTTGCATGATAGTTGCTTGGGGCAGAGCGGCAGACAAGTTACACGCAAGGGTGATTGGGTCAACGTGGATTTCATCTGCCCTGACGTCCTCGCTGTAGCGCAAATGGCGTAGGGCCTGCAAAGGTGTGCACATGAAGTGTGTCTATTTGGGTGTGTGCGTGAAGTGTGTCTGTTTAGGTGCGTACGTGAAGTGCGTCTGTTTGGGTGCGCACGTGAAGTGTGTCCGTCTTGGTGTGTACGTGTCCTTCTAGCATGTTGTGAAGCTTGCCTTGCATGCAACAAACAAAAGCTGTGCTCGACAAGATCCTGTTTTCTCCTCACAACGAGCAGACCTCCGTGCAAACAGTCTGGCTCTAGATTGCTGCACACCTCAACAGGTACTGTATCCAGCCCTAAAAAGCAAGCTTTGTAGCTTTGTGAGTATCGTGACCCTGTTTCTATTTCGAGATGCCCGCCTAAGCACGTGTTTTAATGCACGCCAAGCCGCATTGTCACACCAACACTATTGTAAACCATAGTACACCGTTTCAAGCTTTTTGCTCTTTCTTGATCTGAGAGACCCCAATTGCAGATGGCCCGGATCCATTCATGCCTTTGAGAGACTCTTTCCGTAGTGAATGAGGGAGTTGGTCATGACTGCCTTTGATTTTACCATGAGGGAGCCCAGCTCGAGAAGGCTGTAACCAGGAACCGACAAGAGCTCCAAAGTAGCCAAGGCTGTCATCTCAGCAACGTGTGGAACCTGCATGTATTGGAGTGCAGCACAGCTTATTTGTCACAGCTTGAATAACGAACTACTGCATGGGCCTGCAGTAGTGGCTGGACAGATAACTGTGCATTATATAATCAATGGTTGCGTGTAATTAGCTTGTACCACTGATACTGCTGATAAGAACTTTGGAAGCAATGGTTGCGCGGGATTATGTGCCACTGATACTCCTGGTAAGGATATTACTACTGATACTACTACTTAAATAATTGATGAATGTTATGGTTGCGTGTTGTTATTCTTATGCAAGACTGGTACCACTGACAAGGGGTTGGACAATGTTTAAACGGTCGATCAAATTGGCCACTGTGGCCCCCTCATAATGACCAATCGGGCTCCCTGCCCAAAAAGAAGCAAGAACAAAAAAAAGAAAATACAATGCAGGCAGTGAAAATCACTTCCGGCATTGATTCAGGAAAAGGAGTCACTATGACGAGCAAGAACAGGCTCCAGTCTTGGCCCCAAATGCTCAGAACATTGCGAGCAGGTCTGAGTTTGGAGCCAGGAATCTTGTGTGTGTGGTCACCTCCAAACCTTGTGCTGAGATGCACCCAGACGTGAAAGAACGCTTTTTATAATACATTTTAGGGGGAAGAAGGGTACTTAAACGTAGGGGGCTTAAACGAAACCTAAGCTCGGCAGGACTTGGCTTTATGCAGACAGTAAGCCCAAGTTGGAGATCAGACAGGCCAGCTGCCAATGTTCCTGTGCCTGTCTTCCTTTTTCCTTTTTTCTTAATTTCTTCTCTCTAAACACAATCCAGCACAGCAAGCTCATCTCGTTCCTTGCTTGTTGCTGGCCACAGCAAAGCCATGGACTTTCCGTGTGTCCTTGTGAGCTTTCACATTAACGCTGCTGCCATCACTTCTCTTCCTTGGTCTTGCAGTGTAAAGCTGCTGCACACAGCACAGCCCATACCACTGCCCATTTATCATCGGTGCGAACCTCATCTCTGTTTGACTGTACTCTTTCACTCAAAATATGCGAGCAAGTACACGCACCGCTGCTGCCGAGACGGGGCACAGGTGGAGGTGCCGCAGGTTTTTGAGCCTCTTCAGGACGGACACGCCTTCATGCAAACGCTGCAGGGGGTGGTGGCAGCAGAAATGTGACTTCACGTGCGATGACACAGCAACAAGCGGCACAAGACAGCGCCACTGGGGTGTGGTAGCAGCAGAAATGTGACTTCACGTGCGATGACACATCAACAAGCGGCACAAGACAGCGCCACTGGGGTGTGGTTGCAGCAGAAATGTGACTTCACGTGAGATGTCACGTGAGATGACACATCAACAAGCGGCACAAGACAGCGCCACTGGGGTGTCGGGCCATGCACGTCCATCAACAGGCAGCGACAACCGTACGATATTGTACGATCGTGCGACATTGTGTAGCCACGAAGTAACAAAAGCAACTATCAGGGGCGCAAAATCTTGAATGATGAGTTGGCCAGAACCATACACATGTATGTATTAACGGCATTATTAACAGGAAACTACCATACATACGATCGTGTTTGGTGGGGATGTACGGTTCCGACCAACCCTACTAATTTCCCACCTCTAAATACCCAGTTCCACCGGTGATGTTTTGAAAATCTGTCGTCATTTTTGTAATTAAATAGCTCAGCTGAGTAAGAGAAGGTTACAGTTGTATGGATGGATGAAATTGTGCAGTCAGTGGAGACACAAAGGATTGCGAGCAGGTATGACTGATTCAAAGCCTAAGGGTTAAAGGGTGAAAGCCTTTCCAACACATTTTATTCATTCTATTCCAGTCCTGCACCTGGCGTAGACCTCAGCATCCCATTCTCCCAGTCCCTGCACCTGGCTTAGACCTGGCTTAGACCTGGCTTAGACCTGGCTTAGGCCTGACTTAGACCTGGCTTAGACCTGCCCTGCACCTGGCTTAGACCTGCTGCCCTGCACCTGGCTTAGACCTCAGTATTTACTTTAAAATAGACTAGGATTATCAAGGCACGTACTTATTACTTCTAACACACCTGTAAGTTTGAAATAAGTTTGATGGGCTCGAGTTAAATGAAGTTTTGTAAGTTCAATGGACACACATTTTTCACGCACGCACCTTGTTGTAGTAATAACACAAGAGAGAGCCGTTGAGGCACGTTGCACGTCACACGTGTCTCGCACATTCAGGTCCTACACTTATCACACACACACACACACACACACACAAACACACACACCCACCTTGTAGGTAGGCCCATTGCGCTTGCAATAGTCATGCAGCCACAGACTTCTCAGGTGTGTGAGACGTGAGATGCTCTCAAACTGATCCAGGATGGCCTAGAGTGAAAAGAGGGCAGTGAATGACAGAGCAGTGAGCAGAGTGTGGCAGAGCAATGGAGAGCAATTTATGGCAGTGAGCAGTGTGTGGCAAAGCAGTGAGCTGTTTGCGGCAGAGCGGTGGTGTGACAGAGCAGTGTGTGGGGCAAGGCATTGAGCAGTTTATGGCAGTGAGCAGTGTGTGGCAGAGCAGTGAGTAGTTTGCGGCAGAGCGGTGGCGTCAAAGAGCAGTGAACAGTTTGTCAAGCATGACAGCAGCTGTGGATGACTTAAGACTGATACCGGGGAAAGCGCATGTGAGCAGCAAGCCCCTCATCTTGTTGACAATTTGCCTCAGGAATTGAAGCGTCTGACGAGTTGCAGTAAGGTGTGTGGGTACGTGGGGCATGGCAATAGGTCATTCGTGCTTGTCCAAAAGGTACAAATTCCTTCACAAGCAGGTGACCCAAAAACCTGGACCGTACTGTGAGCTGCCAAACTTCCTCCTACTGACTCTGCAACCCATCTCCCTAGAATCCGGTCCAGCAGTGCAATGAATGGAGGGAAAAAAAAGAATCGGTCCGTGCTTCGCCAGAACTAAGATTTCAAGATGTCGACACTTGATTTGCACGAAGATGCCGACACGTTATTTGTTTCATGTGCAAGCCCATGCTACTTCTTCTCTGTCCAAGGCAATTAATTAAATGTCAGAGGCTTACCCTCGGGGTATCTATGATGGGATCCGGAAGGTAAAATTTGAGCCTCAGATGTGTGAGCCTTGCCCAGGATGTAGAGGGTAGGATGCTGATCTGCCCAGTAACAGTTTCCCTACAAACAAGCACGAATTAAGTGAGCAGGGAAGACAGTTATTGACAATTGGAGACAACAAAACCAAGCACCCGGCATTAAAGTGGATCTTTAATCCCAGCTCTTGCAGTGCAGGAAAGTGACATCATTCTCCATCCTTGCTTTTCAATTGCAGTTACATGTTTCATGCGTAGGGTTGGCCAGAACCATATATGGTTAGGGTTGGCCAGAACCACATATACACCGTATATGCGTATATGACCGTATATTTGGTGATTTCTCTGCCAAAAATACCGTATATACACCGTATATGTATGGTTCTGGCCAACCCTATATATGGTGTATACATAGCGTATATGCTGTTATTTTGGCAGCAATGTTTTTTTTATCGAGTATCCGGTCATATACGGCGTACATGTACAGTTATGGCCAACCCTAGGGTCAAAATGGATTCATACAAGTCTGAACAGTAAGTGCAGGAGGGCATCATGTCATGACCTTACTTTTCCTTACTTGGTCACCTCTTTACTTCATGGTCCTCACAACTGTTCTAATTCAAAGATCAAGTGTTCATCAAGTTCAAATACGTAGGATGTTGAAATGGCCACACTCCTACTGCTCCTATTCCTTGGTTATTGTGAAGGAATTTGCCCACTGTCTGTGTAGTTTTTCAAGCCAGCAATGTTGCTAAACCCAATCCCTTCATCTTGAACACGGGTCCAGGAATAAAACAGTACACACACAGTACAGCAAATTAGGGGTGCAAACCCCAAAGAGACAATCTTTGATTTTTTCAACAGTAGGGTGCTTCAGACATTCAGCATCAGTGGCAAGATCAGTCAGACAAACTGTGAGATACTGTGACAGCGTACACTGCGCTGTACCTGATCGTTACTCAGCACAATGACTGTTTGGACTACAAGATGAACCTTTTTTTAGCAGGTGAGTAGTGCTTTTTGAAAGAAGCATAGCTTGCGTGTGTGCGGACGTGTGTGAGAGACAAAGAGAATGAGAAGCAAAAAAGGGACAGAGAGATAAATAGAGAGCTAGATGGATAGAGAGAGATAATAAGATAGATAGAATCGATTGATAGATAATTATAAACATAGATAGAATCGATTGATAGATAATTATAACATAGATAACCCGATAGATAAACCTATAAAGAGAGAGAGAAAATGGCAACAGAGCGCACAATGGTTACCTGAAGCGGCTGACTCTGTCATCTGCCAGCATCATCAGGTTTGGACAATGAGCTAGCTGATCGAATGCTTCCATTCCTCCCATTTCCACACCACGACCTGCGATACAATAAACGTGTCGCGCTCAGTACTCCACACGGCACACAGGCTTGATCTTGCTTAAGATGAGAGAATGAGTAGTGTGTGCCCTTCTTGCAAGCTGTGATGTCTGGAAAGACTATGCTAGCAGCACAGGCCAGAAGACTTGAATTCACCATGCCTGAGAGGGCACGCCTACGTCGAAACACAACATGATGATAAGTTAAATTTATTTTAATTTAGTTTGGATTACAAAGGCCTCCAGCCTGGAATGGATGATCAACTTATAGGTCCCATCAATAAAACAATTACAAAGATTGACAGCTGCGGTATTCAAAAAATCGGGGAGCGGAGCGTGAAATATCACAGAACTTATTGACAATCAAGAGATTGTATGTCGCACTCCAGGGAGCATGGAGACACAATTAAGAGCAGAACAGTCGGCTATTTGTTCCCTACATATGACATATGCCATATGCGGTACCCGGTACCAAAGTGGCTCCTTTTCCTTAATTATTGTGGGGGGTGGGTTTTCACTGCCTGCGTAGTCCTTTATTTTTCATATTCCCAGTACTGCATAAGTAAAAGGGCAGTCTAGGCGGTCAGTTGGAACATGATAAAATTACTATGCCTAGCCAATTCATTAAAACATGCTAAATTTATTACTAGAAAGCCGCTTCTGACTTGAGTGGAATTGCAATGCACACTTCCACAAAAGAAGACACGAATCTTCTCCCCTTCACTCGAATGAATAGGTCAGGGTGTGATATTGCTGACTCTGCTATTTTCCATTGGCAATCACCTCATCATGCTGCTACGCACCGTGGCAATTTTGCAACGAAAGCACTCGCAGGTTTGGCAGCGCGCGGATCTGTGCGCTTTGATTTGACACAATCTGCGTTTGAGGTACAGCGAACAGGCAGATGACATAGTCCATTTTACATCAGCATTTGTTGTAAGTGCGTACATGTGCGCTGCTGCTAATGCGGTACGGCACTGAGGCAAGGAACACAGTAGGTAAGTATGGATGGTTCATGCTGACAAATTATGCAGGCAAAACCACTGCTGAACATAACGCTTTCACAGCTGCAACAGATGGTGTAATGCTTGTGTGAATACACCTTATGAGCAAAACGTTTCTGCTTTATAATGGCCAAGAGCATACATAATCTGGGTCTCGACTTGTGGCGTCAGCTTGGGCGAAACCCCAAGTCTTACGTTTATCACACATCAGGCCCGTCCATCATGCGCATACATCAAACCCTCACTATTATTTTTTCTGTTACTGACAAGCCTATGCATTTGGAGGCTGAAGCTTGTAAGGTATCAGGAAAACTCGCGGATCTTTGACCATCTTTGACCCTAAACCCTGATTGCCTCAATTCATGCGTTAGAACTCTGGCTGGTGTGAGAACAAGCTTGGCAACTGTGTGGTCTAGCTGGTGTGAGCACTAGCATGGCACCTTCCCTGAACCACCTTTGGCTCCATCAAGACTGGGACTAGGACACACATTTCCACAATAAATGTGGATCCACATTTCCACAATAAATGTGGATCCACATTTCCACAATTAATGTGGGACTAGGACACACATTTCCACAATAAATGTGGATCCACATTTCCACAATAAATGTGGATGCTTCTTGGTAAAAACGCACTTGAGCTTGAAATAAGGACACCCGTTCAATGCTGGTAGGAAGCCATGAGATGTTAAAGAAGATTCGCTTCATCGACAAAGGCTGAATCTGCATGAGCAACAGTTTATGTCGGTTGCAAATGTTAGAAAAAGGAGGCAAGAGAGGAAACTGTGCTTGTGTGGTCTGCTCCAAGGAATCAGGCATAAGGACTCAGTATGATAACGGTGGTGTGCATTAACATGCTGCACTGGCAGACAGAGAGAGAGACAGAGAGACAGACAGAGACAGAGAGAGAGAGAGAGAGAGAGAGGGATAGAGTACTTGCTGTTTGCAATCAATGTTGCCCGAGAGACAAAGCATACGGTGTTGTATTTTGTATACAATATTCTGAAGCAGGAACATCCCCAAACACACGGACATTAATGGTGTTAACACATGGCTCTGGCCATGTATTAGTGTTGTTTGCAGGCCAAACCGTATTGAAACCTGTGCGTAAAGAGGCAACAGCTGTAATAAAAGGGATTAAAATGATAACCACGCACAAACACCCACACCCACACACAAAAAAACACCAACCTTGAGGTCACGGAGCACTACAAATTTGTGAAAGATATCGACGTTCGTATGCTTCAGGTTTACGTCCGCGAGCATCAAAGAGGTAAGACGGGTCGCCAAGGCACCAGTCTGTGTAAGCAAAGGCAACATTTGTGTGCACACATTGACACTACCAGCAAAGCCTCTCTTCTTTGCAGCACACTTTTCTGGCACAAATTGAAAGCAGATTGCAAACTGCACATTACTACAGTCTAGAGAGTATTGGCTGTGCACGAATCCTTTTGCTGCTAGGCGCAAAAGAAGGTGCACGCCACACAAACACACAAACACATGCTCACTCGCACACACACACACACATACACACACACGCACACACACGCACACACACACGCACACACACACACTACCTACTGCGACAACATCACCTGCTGCAAACTTACACTTGCCTGTACAGACTGAGTGCTATCTACGTTGAGACGTCGTGGACTAACCTACCTGGGACAAAGTGTGCGCATCCACGTAGAAATGAGACCCAAGGAGGCCCAGGCTTGTGAGGCTTGGAAGCTGGGACAGCTGTGCAAAAGGGGCAGGAAAGCGTCGTTCCCGATGCATTCACCAGGAATTGGCATCTTTTTTGCCTGACCGAGAACTTGCTACACAAAATGATATACACCAAATCATCGGCCTCAGCATCTTCCCTCCCCCCCAATTGAAAGCAAGAGCAGGACACCTGCATGCCAGCCTGACAATGCGAGACAGCCTGACATTGGGACCTACACACACACACACACACACACACACACACACACACACACACACACACGCACACACACACAAGGTCGTGTGGAAACATGTCACAACAACAGCTGTTGACGGAACACCCTCTCACAACGTGCAAGGAAAAGGAGCCCTTGCAACAGGGTCTTATTGCAGCTCACACATTGCAGCATCACAGATCACAGAGAAACACATGAGCCCCAACTTGCACAAGAAACAAGGCAATCAGGAGTTCTCAAACCTAGGGAGGGAGAAACCCTGGTTCTTACCCTGCTTACCGCGTTCTCATGCTTTAGAGAGGTGATGCATACATATTTAGCCCCTAGTCCATAGCATCAATGTGTGCTATGTGCTAGCACAAAACACTTGCAGCTGTCTCTACGTGCAGGCTCACAACCCTTGCAGCTGTCTCTACGTGCAGGCTCACAACACTTGCAGCTGCCTCTACGCGCAGGCTCACAATACTTGCAGCTTTCTAAATACTGCATGACTCACATGTTGCAGCGTATGAGAGGAAACGAATAAGTTTGGTACAAAGCCCGGCACGTACGCATCAGCCCACAGCGTCAAGGTGCGCAGAGAGGTTGCAGCCCCTATGTGCTGCAGCTGAACTGTTGGAATGAAGACCTTGGGGACCTGTGAGAGGTAACAGTGTTAGTATATCATCTCACAAGCTTATCAGCATGAAGATATCGAGCCTATCAATCGGTCAGAATGAGGACCTTGGGGACCTCAGTAGTAAGCAGCAGCAGTGTTTGTATATCATCCGCAAGCATGACCGTTTTTCTGGCAGTGTTAAGCTTACAAGCTAGTCCCTCTGAGCAACTGCGTTTGTGCGTCATCCAACCGGCATATCGACATTCCTTTGGTCAGCAGTGTTTGTGTAGCTGTAAGTGCATTACCATCCCACAAGTAATTCAACTGGTCTGGTATCAGCGAGAATTTAGCCAAAAAAAACGAGGATAATTATGGCAGCACAATCACTCCTGCACTCATCAAATTAAGGAAGGGATTCTCTGCCACCTCTGATAGTACATCTCCAGTACTGGGTATATAAAATTTAAAGAGGGAACAAAAGTAGTGTGTTGTAACTCTTGACACTATGTAGGGAGGCCCCTTCCTACTACTCTCACGTGACCACTTCGTACCACTCTCACTTGAGTGCTGTAGGAATGAATGCCACTTTTGTACTACTTTCACTCAACCACTTTCGTACGACTCTCACTTTAATGCTGTAGGAATGAATAAAGCAGGCATTTTAGCTACACCAAATTCTATCAAGGAACAGAAGCCACTTAAAGGGTGCTGGAGCGGACGCTCTAAGAACCCACCATAAAAAGAATAAAATTAAGGGGCAGCGTTATGTCCATCTGACACTTCATCTGATTAGGAAAATAAGCGTTTGCTCACCCGCGTGGAGAGCACTGCACATTCCAGGTGCCTCAAAACCTCCGATCCATCTGTCCCGTTGCCGCCCAGCGACCTTATGAGTGCCTCTGTGTTTTGTGCGAGCATCAAGACGTAGTTTTTAAGCGCTAGTAACACCAAAAGTTAAGCGCTCAAAGAGATACTTGCATTTTATGTGCAGCATACACAACCAGGAGCACACAGGGTTTAAGCGCTCAATGAGATGCCTGCATTTATGTGCAGCAAACAACCAGGAGCACAAACAGTTCAAGCGCTCAAAGAGATGCCTGCATTCATGTGCAGCATACACAACCAGGAGCACACAAGGTTTAAGCGCTCAAAGAGATGCCTGCATTTTATGTGCAGCAAACAACCAGGAGCACGCAAAGTTGTGTTATTTGGATACCACACAAAGAGTGTTTTCTGGACAGCCAGGCAGTGACTTAATCAAGCGCCTCTGTATGTTTGCACACCCTTGTGGATTTCATCATGGCTTTTAATCCCCGACTTTTGTGTGAATATGCACTTCAGTGACTATGAGCCAACACGCATGAGTGCAAGCTCGAATTCCAAACTTCGTGCATTCTGATTCAAGCATTTCACAACCCAAATGGCACAGCCCAGACACCAATGATTTAAACTGGACAAACCAGTTAATCCGCCACTGCCAGGCTTGTTCATCACTGTCTGCAGTCTATGCGCTCATTGCACAAAAATTGTAACAGCCAACTGCGAGGCACGTTTCTGACAATTCCCGGCAAAATTCATAAAATCCTAGCAGGAGACGCAGCGGCAGAACTAAAGAGTAGAGCTTAACAAACCTGTAAGGGGCAGGTCCTGAGGTGCTCGCTCTTCTGCTGCTCCCCCTCCCCCTCCCTCTCCCCCTCCCCCCCCTCCCCCCCCTCCCCCACCTCCTCCTCC
>Ga0307963_1003407_pt1 | contig 12643 bp, 15 predicted proteins | sample OrgLakmetagen594_FD_201829 | JGI IMG/M metagenome (GOLD analysis project Ga0307963, IMG submission 201829) | Saline water microbial communities from Organic Lake, Antarctica - #594 | ecosystem: Environmental > Aquatic > Non-marine Saline and Alkaline > Saline | place: Antarctica: Organic Lake...
TCAAAACCCGCCCCCCCCCCCCCACACACACACACACGCACACACACACTCGCAGAATATGGTCGCAGCCCCAGAAGGCAGCGCCTTTTTGAAGAAAGAAGGAGAGGATGACAATGGCGAGTCCAAGGGCAGAATGGGGGCATTAAAGGTGAGGGAGAGCAGCTGAGCTAGAACTCAAACTGCACTAGACTGAAATGGGTGAATGGCCAGGATGCACGCACAGGAGGTGCGGGATCAGCTGAGCTAAATTTTAATTGCACCAGCCTGATAAGGAGGTCAAGCGCTGCTCAGATCAATGCCATTGGCAGGACCACGCAGGCACAGATAGACAGGTTGTTGTCCTCCTTCTGGCACAGTGCACTTGCGACACACACACACAGCAGCAACAGCAGCAGCACGTGTGCATATACACACACCTGCACACATACATACACATACACATTCACACACACGTGAGCATGTGTGCATATACACACACGCGAGTACTAAACCCTAACCCTAACCCTAATCCCTAACCTGAGTACACAGGACACGGTAGCCGGTGTTGCCGGAGCCCCTCGCAGGGCCACCAGGATGGTAAAGGGCATCCTGCAACGTGGGGCAGGGTCCGCATCTGAGAAACAAGGTGTGGTGGAAAGCAAAGACTATAAATGTAATACTTGGGAAAACTGAGAGCAGGTGGCGTCTAAGGAACACAAGTGTTGCAGTGTTTGTTCCGCTGGCGCATGCGAGCAAACTGTTATGTGCAGGCCATCAGAACGCAGATGCTTGCCTTCCTTTGTGCCTGTCCTTTTTGGTGCGAAGACGGGAAGAATTTTGCGCTTGTCCTGCCCAATCCTTAGATGTGCGTACCCACCCTTATAAACAGTGCTCTCCTGCGCCTGCTCTGAGATGTTTGCAGACGGCAAGGACCCTGTCGCTATGATGCGCCTCCAAGCCGAGGCCATGTTGGAACTGCGCAAGAGGACCGGCCAAGCTTCTGCTGCACCCAGCCCAAAGAGCAAGGTGTGTGTGTGCATGTCATGTGTGTTTCTGGCAAATTACATTTGTTGTGAAACTGGTAAGACTGTGAGCTCCAGGGGCACAGTGCTGTCTGTCCTCGTAAGTGTGAGATTCCTCCACGCCTTCTGCGTGTGTGTGTGCGTGCAATTGTGCGTGCACATGTGTGCGTATGTGTGCGTGTGCGTGTGTGTGTTTGTGTGCACGTGTACAGCCTTATCTATTTTGAGCTAGTTGCACGATCATCTTTTTTGGTGTATTATCTTACACATGCAATCTCACACGCACGTACACGACATAAGCCCTTGCACACTCACAAACAAACATACACTTACATGCTTGCAATCAAACGCATATATGCACACGTTTGCAAACACACTCTCACACTTGTTCAGCCTCGCCTGACCGACGATGGCGGCTCAAGCGATGACGATGATGACAAAAGTGAAGCGGCGGGCAGCGAAGTCAGCAAGCAAGGCTTCTTTGAGGTGTGTGGTTTGGTTCCTTTGAGGGCGTGTATGTGTCAGCAAAGTCAGCAAGCAAGGCTTCTTTGAGGTGTGTGGTTGGGTTCCTTTGAGGGCGTGTGTGTGTCAGCAAAGTCAACAAGCAAGGCTTGTTTGAGGTTTGAGGTCACACCTTGTGTGTGTGTGTGTGTGTATGTGTGTGTGTGTATTTGTGTGTGTGTGCACTTCATTGAGGGGTGTATGGTTGTGCTCCTTTGACTTGGGTGCAAACAAAAGGGGGACAAGCTTTGTGCAATGGCCAAAGGTGTGTGAATGTGCTCAATTCTGTGCCTTTGGTCGCGCTCTGCTCTTTTCAATGCACACATGCCTGCAATTTGCTTGTGTGTTTCTGTGCGCTTATGTGCGCGAATAGCAAGTATGCTGTGTGTTGCTTTGATTCAGGAGCTCAGACTCGCTCGTTCATGCACACGTGCACACGCACTCACACGCGCACACGCACACACACACGCACACACACATACACACACAAACACACACACACACACACACATACACACACACACAAACGCATGCATTGTGCCCGCTCAACTTTGCAGCGGGGAGTTAAAATGCTGCCCGGACCGCTGCGTGCCTTCCGTGCCTCTCAACTTGGGACCGCCCTCGGCGTGGGCAAGAAGAAAGGCAGCCCGAGCTCCAATGCTGCAAAGCCAAAGGTGTGTTTGGTGATGATTTGGTGATGCGCGGCCGTGGAATCCCAGAACGCTTCAGCAGGCCTGAGCTGATGCTGTTTTTCTTTTCTCATAAATTTGAGCATGAGTTAGAAACGTGCATTCCATGAGTGTCCGGTGCGCGTCAGCAGAAAGTTCAGCATAGGGTCAGTAACCATGTATAGTATAGTTGTTGAATTACCACAATGGTCCTGCATGATAAGTCTAGGTCGTGAGCGATGTATCTATGTGTGTGTGTAATGTATGTGTGATCACATGAAGAGCAGGGCCCTAGCAGGCCTGTCCCATATCCTGAGAAGTTGGCAACTTTGTTGGTTCGCAGAGTTGGTGTACAGCTCCCCTTAATTACCTTCCAGGCATGTCTGCTTCATTCTGTGCAATTGTCACATGCACAAGCCATTGTGTTGGCACAAACACACATCACATACACAGACTCTGTACACTTGCCACATGCACAAGCTGTTGTTCTGGCACAAACACACATCACAGACACAGACACATACGCAGCACGTCACATATACACACCTCATACACACACACAACATCATCCACCCCCCCCTGTCTTCCCACTTTTTCTGCTGCAGTCAAGCATCGACCGCAGCAATAGCAACGCCACCCTGCGCACCTCCAGCCTTGGAAGGGCCAGTGAGGGGCGCTCCTCTTTAGGAACCATCAGCAACAACCTCTCACCCTCCATAAAGTGAGTTCTGCTCCAATACCAGGACAGGACAGGACGTGCCGAAGCATGCTCTGCCTGTGTGTGTATGTGTGACGAAGCGCGTGCAGAGTGCGCAAGTTTGCAACTGCCAGCTCTCAGGCAGCAGGAGCATATTACTACCAGAAACCAGGAACAAGAAAGAAGTGAAAGGAAGTGACTCAAAAAGACTGTGCCATTCTTGGCCCTTGCTAGGGGCTGCTACAACAACTTACGATGACTTGTCGCACATGGATTTAGGCAGGGACTTCCTGCATAGGCACTCCACATGCAGCACCGAACCTCGTGCTAAATGTAAAAGTGAGGGTCTACGCTCAGACAGTTTTGACGTGCGTCAAGGAAAAGTATAAAAGAGCTAAGCATGTTAAGACCCTGTGGTCACTGCTCAGGTTGCTGTTCTGGCAGTGCTCTGTCAGCTGTGTGTGGGCTTCTTGCTATGGTCGGGGCGAGAGAGAGAGAGAGAGAGAGAGAGAGAGAGAGAGTGTGTGTGTCATTTGCTGCTGAAGGCCTGGTGCTGTCGATGGCTCCATTCGCTCTGTGCAGTCGTCACACAGGCAGACAGACACACACACATTTACACACGCACATACACACACACACACACGCTCACACACACGCGAACACACACATACACACAGGAGGCAAGTGAAGCCCCCCGCCGGTGGTGGCTCCTCCCGTTTGCGGTGGCGTGATGAGGAGCCTTCCACTTCCACAGGGAAAAACACCAAAGCCCTGGTCAGCCGTGAGCCCTCAGAAGCCTCCAAGCGTTCAGCCAAGATTACTGAAAAGGAGGACGACGCGGCAGAGGAGCATGAGGTGTGTGTGTGTTTGTGTTTGTGCAAACGCATACTTGTATATATGTGCGTGCGTACGTGTGTGCTTGTTTGTATGCGTGTGTGTGTGCGCGTGTGTATGCACACGTGTGCTTGTGCAGCGAGAGCAGACAGCTCTTGTAGTGAACTGTACATATATATGTATATATACCTATATCAAATCCCTGCCAGCTTTCTGCCTTCAGTGCCTGTGCCTGACACCGTGTTGAGCGTGCAACTTCATCATATGTGTGTAGTGATCCACTACCTCCAATGCCCTGCTTCTGCCACTTCTTATGCCCATTCGTCCTCTCTAGATATGAAAGCCCTTATTTTTGAAACAAGCACACAGCAATACACACACACACGCACACATACACACGCGCTCAACACACGCGCACACACACACAACACACACGCACACACAAACACACACACGCAAGCACACACACATGCACACATGCACACACACAGGCTCGTGGCCCCGGTGAGCCCAGCAGGACTGCCGGACCTGTGGGGGAGAGCTTCAGGCTATCCCTCCCCCCTGCTCAGCACCTGGCGGTCACAGTGGGTGTGCCCAGCGAGATCGAGGAGGGTGAGATACAGCCCAGCATCTCGCCTAATACACGCGTTGGTGCGCATGGTGTGAGGCGGCCAGGGCCTAGGCCTGTGGGTGAGGGCAGGGACGTTGTCTTGGCCAGGGACGATGACGACGCTTCGTCAACCATCAGCGACAGCAGCAGCAACTCTGGCACGCACCGCTATAGGTGGGTGGACATGTGTGTGTGCGTGTGTGTCTGTGTGTGCGCGGTGTGCAGGCATGCATGTGTGTTTGGACTGGGGGTGGGGGTAGGGGTGGGGGGAGCCAAGGGCAAAATAGCAGTCAAACATGTGTGACGCAGTTGTGCATTTTTATTCCTCTGTCATGCCTGCAACAAATACGGCGCAACAGACCCATACATTGGGACACACGTACACCTAGGCAAGAAACACACGCGCGCGCATACACACACACATACACACACACAGGCGTCATGCACTGGATGAGGCTGAGGCCAACTTCAATGACGGCAATTGGCGACCCAACATGATGGGCTTGCGTGCCATGTTTGGCACACTGTGGCCAGCCCCACAGGCTCAGGTGAGCTGGGACCGAGCCTACACACCCCTGCAGCACACAGGCATCTCTATGTGTGTGGTTGTAGTGTGTGTGTGAGTGTGTGTGTGAGTGTGAGTGTATGTGTGTACGTGTACGTGTGTTTGGCACACTGTGGCCAGCCCTACAGGCACAATTGAGCTGGGACTGAGCATACGCACTCCTGCAGCACACAGTTACCTCTGTGTGTGCGAGTGTGAATGCATGTTCAAGTGTGCATGCCATTGTGTGTATGTGTTTGTGTGCGTTGAATTTGTGCTGCCTTGTATGTTTTTGAGGTACGGTGCCGATTCGCTAGCCGTACAGGCAGCTTTGAGCTTTAAACACAACAGAGGACGCTGTGAGCTGCTGCGTCTCTTTTTGGTGGATCAGCTAGCAGGTCTGCTGTGCGTGACTCCCTGGACACACCTGTCGATAACCAGCAACTGATGCACCATAAGTGCGTCTGAATGTCTAAATACACACCCACACAAACATCCACACACACATCCACGCACATACACATACATGCACGCACATTCTTGTGCAGGCTGCTGCCCCCGGCCCCGCCTCCCTTTGGTGGTCCATCAGCAACCGCCGCAACAACAGAGGCGTGGCCACCACACCCTTTGGTGTTGCGGATGATGATGACGACGAGGAGGAGGGCGATGATGATCTGTTCCAGGATGAGCCGGCCGCAGAGGTGAGCCTGGGGCTGTGGATGCGTGTGCTTGACTTATGTATGTGTGTGTGTGCTTGTAGTTGTGTGTGTTGAGGTGGGGAGGGGGGAGGAGCAGAAGAAAGTGGGTCCGAAAGACAGCAGTATGAGGTATGGCACAGCCAGCCGACACTTTTGCTTGGCTGCAATTGATTGCGTGTGGGTCCGTGAATGTACAAGCATGCATGTGTTTGCCCATTGAGTTTAGACAGTGTGGACATGTTTTGTTGGCAAAGGGTGGATTTTAAGGGAGTTACAAGATGATCTCTGAGTGAAGGAGGATCTGTGCTTGTGTTGCTCTGGTTCTGACATCAAACATGAGAGTGTGTGCACACAAATACAAACTGACACGCACACACGCTCACGCGCACGCACGCACACACACACACACACACACACACACAAACACACGCTACAAATACGCGCTTCATTTTCTCAGGAACTTTCGTGCTAGCAGAAAGCATACATACCATACCGGCACAGCTACACAGGGATACACATGCACACAAACACAAGCACTCTCACATACTTGAGCACACACAATACACACTCCACCTTTTTCAGGTGCTCGATGCATTTGCGGAGGGCGTGCGTGCTGCGCGTGCATCACAGGGCCAGGCAGCACAACTCGTGGAACCCCCCGCTCCCCCCCATGTGCCCTTCCCCCCTGCACCCGCACCCCCTCCTGATCTCAGATCAATGCCCAGCAAAGAGGGGGAGAGTCCTGCCCAGCAAGCAGCCTGGACAGTGAGTAGGGCGTGGAGGATATCTTGTTCACTTTCAAGCCTGAGTCTGGCTTGATGTACGTTACGTGAACCTGTGTTTAGTTTCGTTGTCTTAGGCGTGGAGGATATTTTTTACATTTTTAAGCCTGAGTTTGGCTTGATGTACTTTACGTGAACCTGTGATTAGTTTTGTTGTCGTACTTATCAAGCCTGAGTTTGGCCACCTGTGGTTTGCTCGTTACGCCTCCAAAAGGCATCTTCCTGTTTGAAAGAACTTCTGCTGCCTTTGTCTACGTCTTCTTCTGTAAACCTGACTTTGGCCCGAGTTTGGTTTGCTTTTGCCTGAGATTGTTGTGCTTTCTATTGAAAGAGAGAGAGAGAGAGAGAGAGAGAGAGAGAGAGAGAGAGAGAGAGAGAGAGAGAGAGAGAGAGAGACAGAGAGAGAGCGAGAGAGAGAGAGAGAGAGAGAGAGGAAGGTCCTATGCAAAACTCCCCAACAAGGGTGCCAATCGACAGGCTTTTGATGTCGGGAGTCCATACGTGTGAGTTATACTGGAATCAGCACCTGTCGGCAAACATTTCATAATTCATGATACTTAACGCCTTCTGGGCACATGGAAAAATATTCCTGGCACTTTGATGAAGGTCTGGGAGTCTGGCGTGAGGGTCCCGTTTTGGACATTCTTTTGATCATAATACGGGCAGGGATTTCACAAGATGCAGCTCGTCATCCAACACGACCCTCGCTCCTTTTTAACAACCAAAACCAGAGTGCTCCCTGACTAGGCTCCCTGACAAAAGATTTGCGGGTGGGATAATTTGCAACACGTCAAAACACATTGATTGCTTGTGTGTCCAACACGCACCTTGCCCCTTCCTGACAACCAGCCCCAGAGTGCTAGACACCAGAGCGGTCTTGGAGGCCAGCACCCATGCAACGTCTCTGGATCCAGCAGCGGCAACACTGCACAGCTGCAGGGCAGCCAGCATGATGGCAGGCTTGACCACAAGCCAAGGGTACCCCATGTCTAGGCGGGGGCAGGTCAGCAGGGACAGAGCCTGTGCAGGGAGAGATTATGTTGCATCTTTTAACGTGCATACTTGCTCGATGCACACATGATCAAGGAAGCAGCAGATGGGGAGGTGCAGAGCCATGGCTCAGGGGCACAAAGACACAATGCACAAATGTTGAGCAAGCACATGCAGGCGCTTTTTGTGCAATGGCGTCCCCACCCCTTCCCCCCAAACACACACCAGCTGGTAATCAGACACCCAGACGTCGGGCATGCCCTGGCTTTTCACCACGCTTGTCCTGGCCACTGACTCTTTCACCATCCTTGCACCATCCTTTGGGTCACTTGATCTGAGAGCCGTCGCAGCCTGTGTAATGCATGGAAGGCCAGCATGACTTAGGGTGGAAATGCTAAGATTGCATGCTTAAAGATTTTTTTTGTTTGAAGTGCACGACTCTCAAACTTGTTTTGACGCTCTGTGTATTTGCACCATCTGTCTGTGGATGGAAATCTCATTACACTGTATACAGCCAACACCTCGTGTTTACTATTAACAGGCACCACAAGCAATCCTCTGCTTGTGCATATGCGTATATGGGCTCCAAACAGGTGTGCGGCTTGCACAGAGGGAAAGCGTGCTGTGCAGCTGGGCTAGTTGTCAAAAAGTTAAATGTTTTTTCCTTTTATTTTCAACTGGTTGCTTCAATTCTCACTGCCTATTCACAGATCTGTTCTGTCCCTGTTCTTCCTCCCAACTCACGAATTGAGAAGCAACAACGACTGCTGTGTGTGATCATGAATTCATACTTAGTCCCCCACCATCTCAGACTCAGAGGGATTGCCAGAGGCTACGCCACTTGAGAACGGGCGCGCCCTTGTGGAGAGGGGTGCTGACTTGGGCCAACCAGGATGAGAGGGGGATGTCTTGTCCTTGGGGCTGGGCAGAAGTGACAGTATGACTCCTAAAGAGCCTGGGGCTTGCAGTAGCGCCTGGCAGCATACAGCATGTGTTGCATGATGAGTAGAGGTTACACGCACGCGCTTTTGACGAAACACAGTTCAGGTGCAGGCTAATGAGCCCTCTTTGATCAACAGCACGCACGCACGTGCATACAGCTGTGTAGAAACACATTTTGAGGCAGGAAGAAAATGATGTATCTTTGATACCAATGTAGCAGCGTGTTGTAAAAGCATACTTGAGATTTCAATTCGGGGTTGTATTTCTATACGAATCGTTACATGGCTGCGGTGCGCCCTTGGGCCATAGCAGTTATTTATACTATTCCCTGCATACGGACAACGCCCCTCCACCCTCCTTTAGACTACCTACCGCAGCAAAATTTGCATAGGTGAAAGGCCCATGCTGTGCCACAGCCGCCAGTAGCATGGCCAGAAGGCCCTGCTTGCTGACACTCTTCACGGGAGTCCAGCTGGGCGGGGGGGGTCTTCTTTCCACCGAAGCGCTTCCTTCCGCTAATTGATTGCAAGCGAGGAGATGTAGAAATGATAACAAACATTAAAAAAGCAGGGGGGGTGGGGCGGTATGGAAGAAGAGCTTGAGATTGATGAGGTTTGTGGACAAATGGATGGAAACCTTTGCATGCAACAAGATCGATATTAAAAGTACATGAAGCCTGCAATTAGTGTAAATAGTCAACAAGCATCTGTATTAGGAAACCTAAATGAAGAAGCATATTTCACGTACATACCCACGCACGCAAATACCGGTAGAGGAGACGTTGCTACTGTTGCTGTTTTGGCGCAAATTTTCACCAAACAATAAAAGGCAATTTCCACGCACAAACTACCGCACGTACGCACGTACCAGTAGAAGAGACGTTGCTGCTGTTGCGGCTATGGCGCGAAGCAAGAGTTGCTGACGTTGTTGCCAGCGAGTTATTGTGGGAGTTATCATTTGAAGAGACAGGCGTAGGAGGCACTGCCTTGGTCTCTGGTTGGGGCAGCATCATGACTGCCAGGGCTGTGATTTGGTGTAGATCTGGGCTGAGAGCGAGCTGCATGGAGGGCAGCTGCCTGTGGGTTTAAATTGTGAGGGAAATGGATGAGAAGGTGCAGGATTGGGAAGAGTTTTTTGAGCCCTGGAGGAAGCAAGAGGTGATAACGTGGCAAAATTTGGTTGAAGATAAGGTAGGAGAGGCAAGGATCCTTTGCCCTTTTTTCCGGTATTTCTTAAGAATTGTATCGTACCTTAGCGACTCATCCCTCACTTCAAATTTCAGAAATATTCAGTAGAATCCTGCACCTTCCCGCACCCCCAGAATGTATATATTTGCCCTTCCCGTATCAACCCCGCAGGGCCTTTAGCCCTGTGCAGCACCAATAAGCTTCACAAACAACCTCAATGAAGAACAAGAGGACACCAAGAGAACACCAAGAGAACACCAAGAGAACACCAAGAGAACACCACAAAAGGGCAAAGGACAGCAAACCTATTGCTGTTTGCATGTGAGTTTGCTTTCTTTTCTACTTCTGCCCAGAATCAAAGATTTGGTCTCTTCCTCTAGCCATTCTCACTGCTGCTGCTGCTGCTGCTGCTGCTCATGCGTGCTGATGGTGTTGCTTGGGTGTGGGCAGCCTTGGTGCGTGACCTCGTCTGCCCCACCTGCTCATCTGCCAACTGCTGGGTTGCTCTAACCTGCTCTGCCTGCACAAGCGTTGCAGCTTGGTCCTCATCTTCCCCCTGCTACACAGCTTCCCCCTCAATAGTGCCAATGCCTCTGCATAACAGCTGTGCCCCTGAGGCGCCCGATCGTGAGACTAGCAATCTTTCCCTGGCCTACCAATCGGCCTTTTGTCGGCTGCCTCCTCTGCCAGCAGCTCAGCCCATTCCACTTTTGCTTGCTGGCTTAAACGGTTGCCCTGCTGCTCGGCTGTCGCTGCAGCTTGCTTTCCAAAAGTTCCCTTTGGGAGCAACCGGTGCTGGGGCTGGGGCTGCTGCTACGCTGAGGCTGCCTGGTGCGGTGGCACAGGGGGCGGGGCGGCGGGGTACCTCTCACTGTTTGTGACCGGCAGCGACCCGGAAAGGAATAATTTCACCAGCCCCGCACAACCCCGCAGGATCAAAATAAATATATATTAAAAAATACCGCAGTCACTCCGCAAGGCAAAAAACGATATTTGTGCAGGGTGTATCCTTAAGGTACGGTACAGTTGTAAGTTTCAAGTTTATAGAAGTCCAAAAGAGTGGTAAGATTGTTGTATGGGTACTTTTTATACCATCCAACACGTGGGTAGATCTGCTGCTATGCATGTCGTACACATGTACGGGTGCAGGCGTGCAAACAGACACTCACACACATGTACGTGCACATGCGCAGATGTACTCGTGTACAGGCGTGGGCGTGGGTGTGCAAACGCGCACACACATACACACACACTCACACACACACATAGGTGTGCATGTACACACTTGTAAATGCACAGAGTGCAAGCACACACCGTAAGGGCTCATAGTTAGCCAAGTGGGCTATTGTGCCAGCAGCAAGGGCTTGGACACCTGCCACCACACTGGCATCTTTCAATGTCTCTGGAAACTTGTGTTGGCTTTGGGTAGCAGGTGCCACACCTGAGTTCACAAGCAGTATTGACAAGCGTGCAATAATCTGGCGTTCTGCAAGGTTGTGGGGTCAGCTCTCATGTCATACTGGGTGCAAAAGCAAGTGTGTGACGCTGCAAGAAAGCACACTGTGGCGTGGCTCCTTCAGGGGTTCACGACATTTGCCCAAATGTCAAGTCAAAGCGTGCCAGGTAAATACGCTTGTGTAGTCCAAACCGAGCGTACCTGAATCCAGCTCCGGCCTTGATTGAGGCGTGGCAGGTGAGCTGGCCACGCCCATGCTGCTTTGTTGAGACACAGAGGCAAGCGTGGGCATGGGGGTGCGGCAGCGTTGTTGCGTTGAGGCAGCATCAAAGTACGACATCAAGCGGAGCATTTGCACAATTCCGTAGTCTGCTGCAGCCATTGCTTGTGCACACTCCGGGCTCACGACCAGCACGTGGAGCATGTAACAAACGTCCTGGCTTATCTGTGCGCGTGAGTGAGGTTAGGTATTTGGTTATCAATTAGGTGTGCTGCACACAGGTATGCAGCGTTAATGATGTAACGCATTTGCACAACAGCTTTCTACAAATCACAGCGTTTCAGTTAAGCTCGGTTTGCTTTACAGAGAACCAACAAAAATATCATGCCTTTTTTGAGGGGATGGGGAGAGGTAACAGGTGCATAGGGTTGGCCAGGACCATGTACACAGACCGTATGTATGACCTCACACATGGAAATTACCCTGCTCTAAATACAATATGTATACCTTACATATGTATTTGGCCAATCCTTCAGGTGACCAATGCAAACATGCTCACAACACGTACACATACACAGATTTCCTGCAATTCAGCATGTGTCCTTACACACGCAATGAGAAAGGTGTACCTGCACAAGCTCCAGTGGGTCTGAGCCTTGGATCTTGGCTTCCAGAGCAAGCCATCGTTTGTTGCCTTTTTCTGGCTCAGCACCCGCCTGCACTTTACTAGCTGGGGGCTGCACACCCTGCTGTCCTTGCTGCTGCTGCTGCTGCTCTCTGTCAGAAGGTCCCCCCTTTACGTCTTTGCTGCCCTGGTCCCCAGGTCTGAGCTTGCTGCCAAAAGAGCTGCAAGCCAGCAAGGGCTCTACTGCTGTGCCTGGCGTATGTGCTAGGCATGCTGCCACGTCATGCTTGGAAACACCCTGCAAGGATTACTGTGTTTCAGTCATTGAAACAGATTGTACAGCTGCAGCTTCCTTGGGGCAAAATGTGGCCAGCAGCGAACTCGCCAGTTAAGAATAATATTAAAACCAAGCAGTACAGGTCAACCTGAAAGGAGGACAATGTGCATGTTTTACTGGAATTGACGAGCTACTGCAGCGTTTATAAACGCAGCAGCCAACTGCGCTATGAAAGGCAGCAGACCAAACCAGGTACGTCACAGTTCTCACAGGGTCAAACATAAGCAAAGCAAGATGCGCCGGCAGCCGGAACAGTTTGTGCACGTACCAAAGCAACTGCTCCCGCTGCAAGCGTGTCCGCCATGCCCCGCCTTATACTTGCATTGCTGCATACCAGCTGAGCTGCTCCCCCGTGCAAGCACACCGTGTGTGTGAGTAGCAGCTGAGAGGACACGGTGGAAATGCGGGTTGAATTGTGACACAAGAGGCCCATCAGCACACGGCCACATGTGTCCCTGTGGTGTGAATGTGAAGAGAGGCACAAACGATTATGTTGTGGCTCAAAAGGAAGAGCAAAGGAGAAGAGGAGGGACAGGGTGAGAGGGAGAGGG
>Ga0307963_1003412_pt1 | contig 12638 bp, 12 predicted proteins | sample OrgLakmetagen594_FD_201829 | JGI IMG/M metagenome (GOLD analysis project Ga0307963, IMG submission 201829) | Saline water microbial communities from Organic Lake, Antarctica - #594 | ecosystem: Environmental > Aquatic > Non-marine Saline and Alkaline > Saline | place: Antarctica: Organic Lake...
GTGGGTGGGGGTGGGTGGGGGTGGGTGGGGGTGGGTGGGTGTGTGCGTGTGTGCGTGTGTGCGTGTGTGTGCGTGTGTATGCGTGCGTGCGTGCGTGCGTGCGTGTGTGTGTGCGTGTGTGTGTGCGTGCGTGCGTGCGTGTGTGTCATGCATACAATTAAAGGTGGAAGTACAAAACACTGGCCAGGCAAACCTGTCAGCACCAAACGTACGCACAGACTTGGCATTGCCTTGGCTCTAGCCAGCAAGGACCAGCTCTTGTCCTTTTCTTCCTGTCCTTTGTACCTATGTACAAATTAACACATGGCACATGTGTTGAAGATACCTTCCTTAATGCATATTAAGTTCCATGCATGTCCATGGTACTGGTGCACACAGGTTTGATACTCTGCAGGCTGCCAAGCCCGCCACTATAACCCAGGAGCATGCTGGATCCACAAAGAACGAAGGCTGTGAGTCCCTGCGTGTGTTCCTGTTTCAAGATCTGTGTAGCTCTATCATGTTGCAAACAAAGCCAAGAAAAGGTTTGAAGGTGGCCTTTCTGTGCCCTGTGCTTGCAAACATGAGCCATGTCCATGACACCACCTCGCTGCTTACTTGTGAATAGACACCTTATTGCGGTGGAGAAGAGTACTTAGCACCAAGCCTGTGGGCCTGCAAAGCCCCAGCAGTACAGCTGCTCGTCTTCAATCTAGGTCCATGCATGCATGCGATGGACTTGCAAATTTGCATGCTCATTATGTTATGTAACAGAACCTGTTCTTGTTCTGTGGCGTGTGCTCCGCCATTTCTGCTTTCAATTGCCTCCCTCCATTGTCTTGTCTTTACAGAGTGGTGGCCCGGGGGAAGCATGGTAGGACCAAATCAAAGGTGTGTGTTTCTGCTAGAGCTTGTGTAAGAGAGTGCCACTGTGTGGTTTTACATTTCTGTAGGGTTGACGCAGCCTACTCCACTTGTACTACGTCAGAAAGAAAGGGGCTCGGTTGAAATGCGGTTGAAGCGGTTGAAATCAACTCAGTTAAAATTAACCTAGGAAACAACCGTCACGGTTGATTTCAACCGCTCCACAGATGATTTCAACCGAAATGTCTCCTCCCCTCTTTTTAGGTTCACTTGATGGTATATAAGAAGATTCTTTTGTCAATGTTTCATGCCTTTCATGGCCACTAGTCTCCATTGTTACATGCCAAGAAATAATTTAAAGAAACAAGAACGAAGAAAATCCAAGAAATGGGGGAAATATAAATTGTAAGCCTTCTGAATGCCGTAGCGACGCTGACAGTTTTGCGAGAACAAGAATGATTATTGAAGTCTAACGCAAAAAGTAGCGTTTTTTTAACTTTTTTTTTCACAGGCTCGCAAACCCCATAATTTTTAATTTGTGCTGTCCAGCAGATTAGCTGCTGCCATTGCCTCCAGGCCTACCCCTCCACCCAGGCCAGTGGCAGGGGCAGGGGCGAGAAGGCTGGGGGCAGGGGAAGGGGCAGGCCCAGCAGTGAGCAGTGGGAGGGTCTCAAACACAGAGGACGCCACAGAGGAGATGGCGGACTAAGTAGTACTGTTAGTGTGAGCTGAGAGACGTGAGGAAGCTGAACTGTAGCCCTCGTAAATGCAAACATTACAAGGTTAAATTTTTTACAGAGCAGCCTCACAAACTGCTAAAGTTGCAAAACAATTATTTCAGGACCTTGCAATAAGTACTGTCGCAATACATTAGCATCGCTAGGGTAACATAAACACGGTTCTTGTGTGTGCGTGTGTGTGTGTGTGAATGTGTGTGTGTGAATGTGTGTGTGTGTGCGTGTGTGTGCGTGTGTGTGCGTGTGTATGCGTGTGTGTGCGTGTGTGTGTGTGCGTGTGTGTATGTGTATGTGTGTTTATATGTGTGCTTATGTGTGTGTTTGTGTGTGTGTGTGTGTGGGCATGTGTGTGTGTGCGTGTGTGTGTGCATGTGAGTGTGTGTGTTGTGTGTGCGCGTGTGTATGTGTGTGTGTGTTTATGTGTGAGTGCGTGCGCGTGTGTGGTTGGGTGTGGGTGTGTCACATAGTGTATGCATGGTGTATGCGTGGTGTGTGTGTGTGTTTGTGTGTGTGTGGGGGGGGGGGGGTATGTGTGTGTGTGCGTGATTATGTGTGCGTTGGTGTGTGTGTATGTGTGTGTGTCTGTGTGTGTGTGTCTGTGTGTGTGTGTGTGAAAGAGGGTTTGCGTGCAGGCTGTCTGGTCAACAATGTAATTGGCAGTTACAACTGTAGTTATAACAGCATCGGGGCAACTGCAGTAATGCAGTATGGTTTAGTTATTTCTCATTGCACTTATCAACATTGGACCATACAAAAAAAGGAGCGCAAAGAGAACCTTTTGCACACCTCTGTTGCTTGTGCTCAGGGCCTGTGCCACGTGGTTTGCCATGCTTCCGTTATCATAGTGCTATCAAATGTTTTCGTAATAAATTTTGAATGGCTGGGAAGACCAAAGAAAGCCAGATAGGCCGGTCAACGCCTCCTACTGAGGCACCACACTCTGAAAGATTAAAGGAGTTGCCTATAAAAATAAGTAAAAAAATAAATGCAACTATACCAACGGGATTGGGGCGTTGACCACCCATAAATGCTCATGATTGCAGTCCATCTGGGATACACTGGCAAACTGTGGCTAAACACACACACACACATTACATATACACACATACACACACAACCACACACACACACACACACACACACATCACACACACATGCTCATAAACACGCACACACACACACACACACACACAACCACACACACAACCTCACACTTACAACCACACACACACACACACGCACACACACACATACACACACACAACCACACACAACCACACACACACACACGCACACACACACGCACACACACATATACACATACACACGCATACACACGCATACACACATACACATACACACACACATACACACATGCACACACATACACACGTACACACACACATGCACACACATACACACGTACACACACACATACACACACATACACAAACATACACTCTACTAAGAGTAGCAGATGAAGTTAACCGCAATTGTTTTTAACAGTAGCGGTTGAAATAGCAGTTGAAATGATTTTAAGTTGCACTTAGGTTAAAGTTTGCAGTTGGAGCGGTTGAATTCAATCGTAGCAGTTGTAATCATTTTAACCGCATTTCAACCGCTTCAACTGCAATTTTCAACCGCAAGGTTTTTTCTGACTAGGCTAGTAGCCCTTCTGTTTCGTCGCTGCACTATAACTTATGAGCAAGCAAGCAGCAATACCGTAGTCACTATGCAGGTGGGAGTACATGTGAATGTGCTTGACCAAGTGCGTATACATGCATGAGATTTTAAGCATGTGTGTGTCATTAAACTTTTGTGATACATTATAGCACATGCTGTGCCCAGCTGCCTTACCCATCACTTTCCCTACCCTCATTTTCAGGTGTGCTGGTGGAGGAAAATGGTGCATGCAGATGGGCACTCACAAAGCAGCCTCGAGCCTTGCCACTTTGAAGGCCAAAATCTGTTTGCACAGTCCATGCCAGGCCTTCATTCAACCTGCGTTGAGATCCTGATTCCAAGCTTTTCCTATTGAGACTGTGGCTCAAACAAGCCAGTGTTTAGGTGTTTGCAGGACCTGTTTTGAACAAGATGGCATGACTTGGCCATGCTTTAGAGGAGTGATACTACAGCAACAGCTAGTAGCTGTCAATGAGTGTACTAATCGAGCATTATTTTTGTTGTTTAAACCCGAAAGCTATATTATTAATATACTAATACTAATTAGATGACCAAAAAAATGTTCAAATAGCATAATCAATGACAGCTAGTAGCTGCTGTTGTAGTACAACTCTAAATTTAGATCTAAATTGTACCTACCTGATATGGACTTGTACTTTATGTTTGAGCCAAAGTTCAGCAATTGCTTGTAACTTGCAAGTTGCAAAAAGTGTCACTCAATTCTGATGTAGACTTAGTTCAGTTGTCACTCAATTCTGATGTGGACTTAGTTCAGGTGCCACTCAATTCTGATGTGGACTTAGTTCAGGTGTCACTCGATTCTGATGTGGACTTAGTTCAGGTGTCACTCGATTCTGATGTGGACTTAGTTCAGGTGTCACTCAATTCTGATGTGGACTTAGTTCAGGTGTCACTCAATTCTGATGTGGACTTAGTTCAGGTGTCACTCAATTCTGATGTGGACTTAGTTCAGGTGTCACTCAATTCTGATGTGGACTTAGTTCAGGTGCCACCCAATTCTGATGTGGACTTAGTTCAGGGTTGTTAGCACAGCTCTCCAAAGAATTACAAAGGGGTTGACCTTGAGCCAGAATGATTGACTCATCGGTTTTTACTGGGCACTGCCAGCCAACATGTACATATCCATAAGTTTGGACAAAGATGAATCAATATGTTGTTTAGCTGATTGAGGAAACTGAAAACATCTTGATTGCTAACTTGAGCCCTCCAAAAGACTTGTCTGTGTCCCATCCATGGCCAAAAAAGTAAAGTTTACAAAACTCTCCTGTCAGCCACTAAGTTGGTTAGGGTTTTGCTGGGCACTGCCAGCCAATCAAAGCAAAGTGTAAAACATCAGGGTTTAAGACCTCAGGAAAGTTGTCTGTACCCCACGGTCTGCCAAGGAAAAACAAAGCTGAAGCTAAAGCAGCAAAAGCAATAAAAAAAACAAGGCAGGCACAGCTACAACTACCATTTTTGAAATCAATCACTTGGCCTGAAGAATGTTTGTTCGTTTGCAGTATGTTCACGTGCTTGTTCAAAACAAGAACTCTGTCAAAGAAAAAAACAGTCTGAAGAATACAAGGAAGTATCAAGAGCGCTCACCTAAATAAGCACTGTCATGCATGCACCTAGATCAAGAGCGCTCACCTAAATAAGCACTGTCATGCATGCATCATCATATGATATAATATGTTTGGAGCGGCTGAATGGAAGTGCGAATGCAAGAGAGGCATGAGCACCATGTCTGTGCAAGCAAGGACAGCAATAATAAAAGGAGATAAGCTAAAAACCTACACCAGCCATAGCGACTAGTAGTTATATGTTTGGAGTGTTTAAGCAAAAGCACATATTAACAAGTGATCACAGCTAATAACTAATAATACCGTAGTAAAGGCTTAGTAAGGGCAAACTTCATAACCTGCACCAGCCATGACCACTACTGGCACCAACTTGATAAAATTTTGCAGGCAATCGGCACTCTCTCTTTACAAGTACTGCTAACTATGACCTCAATTCTTGCCTTGCCCATTTGAATGCTCAGCAACACTGCTCGGATTGCCCGCCCTCAGGCTTGCGGATCGGCGCTTGCTTAGGGGTGCGTTGCCTTGCAAGTCGGCGCTTGCTTGGGGGTGCCTCTTCTTGCGGATCAATGCTTCCTTTTCGTTGCCTTCTTCTGCGGATTGACGCTTGCTTTTGGTTGCCATCTTCTGGGGTTGCCTACTCTTGCGGGATGGCACAGCTGAGGGGTGCTGCCACAGGGCTACTGCTGTAAATCTTCTGGGGTTGTCTATCCTTGTGCAATGGCACGGCTGAGAGGTGCTACCACAGGTCTGCTGCTATAAATCTTTTGGGGTTGCCATCTCTTGCGAGTCGGCTGACTGCAATTTAAGTTCTATTTTTCCTTTTTTTTCATCCATGGCCAAAAACATTTCCCTCTGTCTGCTGCATGCCTTTGTATAGAAGATCTTCTTGTATAGAAGAAGTCAGAATATACTACCTTGTACCCAGAGGTCTCTGGGTACAAGGGGCAAGAAATCTGTTGGCAGGCACTGACCATTCTAAGGGTGCACACACGTATATGAAGGGATAAAGGGATATTTACACTAGTAGACTTTTAAAACTCCAGCAAGTGTGCTTTTGTAGCCCCCTTTAGATTGTAGAGCTACTTCTGCCCCCAACAATGTTAATTTAACATATTCATGATTTGAACGTTCGTAAACTATCAATTTCAGAACCAAATAAGCAACCAGAACGATCTTAGGCCCAACTTTAGCCAATGGTACACATACTCTTAGCAGTTTGTAAGACCAGACGAACTGAAGTTTAAAGCTAAGTCGTCATAGGGCAAAGAAAAGAGTAGAAAAGACTCCGCTGGTAGTGACAACAGCCAGCATCGAATAAAGATCTCTGCTGGTAGTGATGAAACAGTCAGCATGATTAGGGAAAGGGACATGTGCAGGTGCTAACAGGCAGCCCCTCACCAGAAAGCAAAGACGAAGGATCATAAAGTAGTGAGGAAGGTTGCGTGCTCAAGCATGTGTGTCAAATTCAATGGCGTGAACCGTAAATTTCACGGCCCAGTTCTTGGCCACCCACTGATCCTAACTGGGTGTCCTTTCGTTATACTTATGCATCCAACTTTTAAGAATATTTTACCTTAAATCCGTTAAAATGTTTTTAGCTGTGCCTAAAAAATCAAAAACGTCGACCTAAGACAATGGAGCCATATATTTTAATCCAGGTTTTTATTGAAGTAAGACGAGAGGCACCGAGTGGCTTTCTTTTTAATCCAAGCGAAACTTGTTTACTTCACTGGTTTGTTATAAGATTGGAAGAACACCATGACTTATGCCATAAGTATCATAAACAAAACTTTTGTTGAACGCAAGGCTGTGTGCAGTTTTTTCTGCTGATCTAACAATCTTTGTATAAAGTCCTTGAGCGTAACTTGCAGCTCTGATTGTTTGTTGCTGTTACCTTAAGCGCTGAAACTTACAGTTTCTTTCTTTCCTGGTTTCAACGGTGCATTGCTTAACAAGCTGCTTGATCACAAGGAATCTGGATCCTGAGCTTGCTTGATAAAATACACAACCTGAAATGTTGGAAACCGGAAATCACGGCATGGCTCTTATAGTAAACTTTTCCGTTAAGCTTTTCTCCATCCATTTACTCCATGTCGTGCGCAATGTTAACAGATTCTGCCTGCGTGCCCACACTTTAAAGGTTTGATGAGGCTTATGGAAAGGCAGGAACTTTGATTGCAAAAATTGTGACTGCCAGGATATCCAGGATGAAAGCATAATGACATTTAAAGACACTAGAGCTTGAAGCAGGCCCGTTGGGGGGCACGTGCCTAAACGGCTGTGGCGTGAACCCTACTTTTCAGAACAAATAACAGCTCTCTGCCCCCACCAGACCACCGGGTACCCACTGCACCAAATTTGGTGATTTTTGGTGAAATGGTGTTCTTTTTTCAAAAGAATATCATTGCAAAAAAATGGAGTGATTTGGCCCAGTGGTTGGTCAGATGCCCATTTTCAGCCATTTCCTTTAGAGAAAGTTAGCCAAAATGGGTGTCCAGAATGGTCAAAACTCGACCCCCCTAAACCAGGTTTGCAATGACCACCATTGTTTCAGGCTTATATAGAAAAAACATTTGCAGTTTTTGTTATTAAAATTTTTAATCCTTGGGGTGTGGAGTCATTATGTGTGTGATCTATGCCAAAATCGGGAGCCCCACACCCGTCCAGGCGACCAGGGTCGACCAAATTATTTCTAAATTTTCTGTAAGCCTACTCTAAGATCAAAACAGGATGTAAAGAAAGAAATGATCATTTCCGGACTTTTGCTCAGATAACCCCCTCTGCATAAATACACCTATTCAAGGATTTATTTGCAACGCTGGGATCGTCTGCTCAGGGGTACCAGCTTTACTTGAACATGCTGCATCAAGTTAACAATCAAGATGTTTTTTAATTTACTTAATCGGCTTTATTGTTTTCTTTTGAGCTTGTGGGTGTTTTCTTATGTTGGCTGGTAGTGACTAGTAAGTCATTGAGCCAAACGATCTGGCTCAGGGTCTTTATTTATTAAAACCAGTGAAACCTTCTCCTGAACCCTGGGGAGCGTGACTCACATCTTTAAAAGCGTTATTGTGCTTCTGTATCCTTATTTGATGCACCGGAGCATTTCCAATTTCATTTCCTGCCACTAGGCTAAATCAAGTTTTCCTCTCAAACGCAAAAAAGCTCATCAGATGCTGGATGATGTATTTTAATGCTTTGATTGGCCAGCACACCAACTAGCCGCAACTCACTGACAATCCATCCAAAGTTGCACATCAGTTTCATTACCACCCAGAGGTTTAGGCTTATGCATTGCTACTTAACAAGATATAATTTGAAATTCAGCGACAAGGTTTAGGCTCATGCAGTGCTACTAAGCAAGATATAATTTGATATTCAACAACAAGGTTTAGGCTCATGCAGTGCTACTTAGCAAAAATTTGAAAGAAAAAAGGGGGCACAGGTGAGTCGCAGCACTTTCTCACGCACATGCATGCACACACACACTTAAGGTCAGCCCCGGGGGCTCATGCAAGTTGGAACAAAGTGAAGGATCAAAGCCCGAATTGGCTAGAGGTCTGACTGTACTCCTTTCCTTTTCTCAAAGGGGGAAACAAGCTTTCAGCTTGCCATCGCCTTCGTTTTTGCTAACTGCCTTTACAAACTCATAACTAATTTAACTTGAATCATTCAAAAAAGTTTTAGTTATGCAAGGGCCATGCATGAGCACCCGGCAAGCACAGGGCCGACTCGTCAAGGTTACTTTGACACATACTCATACATGCACACACACACACACACACACATACACACCAACTAACTCCCCAACTCTTAAGGTGCCTGGGCTTCTCGCCCCCAACAAGCGACTGGCCTCACCAAGACACACATACAACGGGACCTCTAAGGAGATACTGACTGGTTTGACAGGCATTAGACCTATTTCGTGTAGAACTATTTTGTCTCCTACTGCTTTCCACCTAGCCAAGACCCAAGCCAACTGCACAGAAGATCAATCCATTTTTTTCAATATACGTGTACCAGCAAGAGGCAGGACGGCGGTCACTGGACCGCATCGATGAACATGGGCTTGGATTGTTATTATTATTACAGAGAGGGGTTTGAATCCTTGAACAAAAGTAATAGACTCGAAACAACAACTACATTTGTTTTGGTGGCAGCATCCATCCACATCAACCGCCGCATGCAAGTGGCCGAGCGTCAACGTCAACATCAACATGGCTCTGACCTACTACTGCTACTGCTACTCCAGCTTCAACCACTCGTGTCCATCATAGCGCCTCGTGTACTTCCAGTACCCCTCTTCCCACAGGTAGGCAAAATCCACCGACTCCATGCCTCGGGCCATGCGGTCGAGCCAGCTTGACAGGTTCTCTAATTGAGGGACTGTGGTCCTCTGAGGGCCTTCTTGCTCCAGCTGCCTCTGAAGAGGAATCAGGTGTTGAGGTACCTGGACTTGAGGCGGGTCCACCTGTGTGGTTCCTTCTTGGGCACTGCACGAAAACATGAAAAATGTACGTTGTTATATACAAGCAAGTTTGCGCGCACCAGGGCTGTTCAGAAAGTGACTTTCAATGTGACTTTACACACACACACACATGCATGCATGCACACACACAGGCAATGCACACAGGCATTGTACACTAGCAGTGCAGATACAGGCAGGTACATGCATGCACACACAGGCAATGCACACAGGCATTGTACACGAGCAGTGCACATACAGGCAAACACAGGCATTGTACACGAGCAGTGCACATACAGGCAGGTACATGCATGCACACACAGTAACACAGTCTAGGTACATGCACATACAGGCACATACAGGCACACACAGGCACACACAGGTGGAGGCACAGCGGAAATCTGTGCTCACCCCAGGTACCAAATATCTCCCGAGGCCAAAAGCTGCGCGATATTTTCTGGCCGAGCAAAGCGCGTGTTGAGGACAGGGCCCATGTGTTCAGGGTACCCGTCCATCTTGCAAAAAATGTAGCGTACTTCATCATGTTCGCGCAGACCTACGTAGCACCCGGTTCCCATGGGAGTTCCCCTCCAGTTTGATAGGTCAGAAGAAATTGGAATGAATTATCTCCTTCGCGAAATTTTTTTTCATTACAGCAGTTTCGAGGATAGTATCGGACACATGTTTTTTTTGTCACTCTACTCTACTGATAATTCGTCTTCCTGGTACAACTACCAACTCCATGGACTAAAAGTTGACAGAATAACCATTGTATCCACCTATAGACGGTGTCACCACGGCAATGAGGTGCACTTTTTGTTCTGTACAATCAACCTCCAACAACAACAGGTCGTGAGGGATTGCATTGTGCCAAAGATGAATTCCTTTTGCACGGATGTCCAAAGCTCCTGCCACATCTCTGCTCTAGTACGTCCCACATTTTCCTTCATCACGCACTTCAGCAGGCCGTGCTGGCACCTGCCTTCTCGAAAGTCGGAATTACACCTGGGGCAATAGGAAGACGTGTACGCTTCATGAATGGTGACTGTTACGATTCCGTCAGTCGCATCCAAGAGGCGGCGGTTTTCCTCATCACGGATCCAACTTTAGATGCTCTTGTAGAATGCCCACCATAGGTCTTCGCAGATCTTCTGCCATATCACGTCTTGCTGGTGGAGCTTCTCCCTGGATTTGAGCAGGGGGAACGACTCCAGGTACTGGTCCTTTTCAAGGAGCTGCATGAACTTGTGCAGCACGTAGCTGTAGGACAGGAAGTTCTTGCGCTCCTGGGGGGCGTGCCGCAGGAAGGGCACCTGGATCTGGCAGAACATGTGGCGCAGCCTTTCCTCCAGCTCGGGCGACATGTGGGGCACGGGAAGGCCATTGAGTCGGTAGATGATGTGCGGAACATGTTCATAATACTTGTTGATTCTCAATTTCTTCAGTATTCCTTTGATCTTTCCGCGCGTCAGCACGGCCATGTTGGATATCTTCTCCTTCTTGATTTCCAGCAAGATGCGGTCGTACACGTCGTCAAGGATCTCGGTCGTCTCCTTGCCCTGGATCTGGTTCAGCCACTCATTGAAGTGGTTGATCCTCTTGTAGGCATAATAAATGATTTCCTTGGGGGGGTCCTTGTACGATGGCTTGTCGTGGTCGATGAGGATGTACTCCTGTGTGAAGCAGTCGCTGCAGAAAGAACAACCGTCATGCAACAGGACGACCATGTTGGTGCCCTTGCAGTGTGGGCAGCGGTCTTCGCCGCTGTTTTGCATATGCAATGGCGTCGTGTTCTTCACGTAGCTTGCGTCGATGCAGGACATATACTTGTCCAGAAGCGTGGCACGGTCCTCACCCATGGCGTCCTCCTCCTCATCCCACGTTCCCGTCTTTTTCCTCACCTTCCCGATCAGCTTGACTGCCTCCCTCTTCTTCTTTTTCTGGCTGGAGACCTGTATACATACCCGTGCATCTATCGTTTCGTCCTTCTCTTTCTCTTTCTCACTCGTACTGCCGGCAGATACGTTATAGTAGCTAAGGATGGAGTTGGTCTGGGGGGCTGCAGGTGGCTTCCCGGTATCCCCATCCCCTCCGTTTTCCACCACGTCGTAATAGCTGAACAAGATGTCACCGGTCGCCACCAGGTACTTGATCTCGTTGGCTTCGTCAGCGAGTTTCGTGATAGAGGCTTCCAAGTGAGAGGCCTGGTCATGCATGCCCATCATCATGTCAAAATCGCTGTCCGTGAGGTTGATGCGCCCCTTGCCCTCGAGGTTGCCTATGCTGTTTCTCAGCATCAGCAGCTGCTCCCTCATTGCCTCCGCATCCACATTCTTCTGCTCGAACTTCTGCATTACATCATTGTGCTCGATGTCCAGGGTTCGACAGTGGCCAGTGTTTTGCCTCTTCTTTGCCGCCCAGCTGCCGGTGTGTGTGATGCGATGCTCCATCAAACGTACCCACCCGCTGTTTGCTTACGGCGTTACGATGCGTTGCATTATATAACGTCAGACTACTTTTAATACGTTTTCCATTCACGGCCATTCGCCAAGACCACTAGGCAATCAAATCACACGTAGGCGTACTTGGCGAATTTCGGGCGGATGGACGTGTCAGGGATGCAGGGAGCGCAAGGCACGTCCTGGTGGAGTGGTGAGTACGACGTGATTCCATACTTCGGCGTGTAACTGTTCCCGGGTCGCAGGTTGGCTGCAGGATACTGGAACAGGGCGTCTGTGGGCGGCTGCAGGCTGCATACCACGCGTTGCACATAGACCGGAAGACACAAACACACCCAAATTTGCGCACCTGAGAGGCTCAAACGGAAAGTAGTTGCAGCTGCAGACTGCTTACCATGCGCTGCACGTAGACCGGCAGACACAAACACACTCAAATTTGCGCACCTGAGAGGCTCAAACGTAAAGTAGTTGCAGCTGCAGACTGCATACCACGCGTTGCACATAGACCGGCAGACACAAACACACCCAAATTTGCGCACCTGAGAGGCTCAAACGTAAAGTAGTGGCGGCTGCAGGCTGCATACCACGCGTTGCACATGGACCGCAAGACATAAAACACACCCAAATTTGCGCACCTGAGAGGCTCAAACGGAAAGTAGTTGCAGCTGCAGACTGCATACCACGCGTTGCACATAGACCGGAAGACACAAACACACCCAAATTTGCGCACCTGAGAGGCTCAAACGTAAAATAGTGGCGGCTGCAGGCTGCATACCACGCGTTGCACATAGACCGGAAGACACAAACACACCCAAATTTGCGCACCTGAGAGGCTCAAACGGAAAGTAGTTGCAGCTGCAGACTG
>Ga0307963_1003417_pt1 | contig 12635 bp, 11 predicted proteins | sample OrgLakmetagen594_FD_201829 | JGI IMG/M metagenome (GOLD analysis project Ga0307963, IMG submission 201829) | Saline water microbial communities from Organic Lake, Antarctica - #594 | ecosystem: Environmental > Aquatic > Non-marine Saline and Alkaline > Saline | place: Antarctica: Organic Lake...
ATGTGGCGGGGCACGATGCGGGTCTTCTTGTTGTCGCGGGCAGCGTTGCCGGCCAGCTCCAGCACCTCGGCGCACAGGTACTCCAGCACAGCGGCCAGGTACACAGGAGCACCGGCACCGATGCGCTCGGCGTACTTGCCCTTCTTCAGATAGCGGGCGATGCGGCCTACGGGAAAGGAGAGGCCGGCCTTGGCGGAACGGGACACGGCCTTCTTGCCAGAGGCCCCGCCCTTTCCACGGCCTGCGCTGCCTGTCTTGCCTGCCATTGTTTCTATCAAATGCTGTTGAGAGTTGGTTGAGGAATGTATGAAATAATTGAGCGACCGGGTTTCAATTTAAGAATGCATCATGGCGAGCGCGGATCAGAAGGACCATGCCAAATACTGGTCCTGCTGATCGCAGGTGTCTCGCCCCCTATTTTGTTTGCAAAGACGTCTACCGGACTTCAGCAATCTTATCCAATCCCAAAACTCTAGTTCTACACAAGTCTGCTGTCATGGCCCCCAAAGCAGCTGAGAAGGCTCCCGCCAAGAAGGCCGCCCCCGCCAAGGCCGGGCCCGACGGCAAAAAGAAGAAAAAGACCACCAAAGTGGAGAGCTACAAGCTGTACATCTACAAGGTCCTCAAGCAGGTGCACCCCGACACCGGCATCAGCTCCAAGGCCATCTCCATCCTCAACTCCTTCGTGAACGACATCTTTGACAAGATCGGTACGGAGGCCTCCCGCCTGGCGCGCTACAACAAGAAGCCCACCGTGACCAGCCGCGAGATCCAGACCGCGGTGCGCCAAGCACGCCGTGTCCGAGGGCACCAAGTCTGTCACCAAGTTCACCAGCGCGTAAGCAGCGTTACGGTGCTACCAAGCTACCTCACCCAACAAACGGTGTTTTCAACACCACCCTCTTTGTTGTTGTCAACGAGCTCTTCCTTTGAGTGAATGCGCGTGTGAGTGTGTGATGAGTGAGCCACACCTAGCTTTCCCAGCTTTCAAACCTGTGTCCCGATTCTGTCCGCGTCTTTGCGTATAACATAATGGGAAGAGGAAAGCTTTCCAGTCGGGGCTAGGTAGGTGGGAGGCAGAGAGAGAGGCCTGCACATCTCCAGCAGTGATTAGATGGCACATCATGACAACAGATCTGTTGTCTAGACCTGAACCGAACTCCCAGAGAACTGGTCTCCAGGCCCTCAAAGACCCTGTCACCGATCACCGATGTTATAGAGACAGAGCCCGCAAAGGTGGCCAGTTTATATTCAAGCACATGACCTCAGCGCTATCATCTGTCCCCTTTAAGACCAAATGTATCATTATGAAATACAGAACAGGCACCCTGTAAGGGTAATCAAAAACATGCGGTATTGTTCAAACTCTCAACAACTTGCCCCCTCTGCCCACAAGTAGCTAGACAGTGCCCTGCACATCCTTTCTGGGTGCCAACACACGCAAATAAGGAATATGATCACCGAAAGACGCAATTTAGCATGCCGCATGATCTGGAAGCAAGGCTATCAGCAAAACAGGCTCCTTAAGATCATGCGTTGTCTCCATGGATATAGGCAACAACGAACGGATGACCGTGCAAAATCTCCAGATTCCTGAAACAGCCGGAAGTAGAGTTGTTCCCAAATGGCTCTTCCCACCCCGCTTCTCAGATAAAGACAGATTTACCTCCAGCCGCCCAGATTTTGTGCTGGTTACTCCAATCTCTGCAAAAGCACGAAAGCAACAAACTACTGCAGGGGGGTGGGTTCTTCGGGTTGGCAGGGGGCAACTGAGGGAGACTGCTAAGAGCATCCCAGCAGCACCGCCAGCCACCAGCAGAGCCAGCAACCCCAGACAGCACCGACCCAAAGACCTCAGCAAAACTTGGCGTGACATCCACCTCGTCGAGATCAAGTACGGTGAGGACACCAGACCTCAGAACCAGCTGAACGTCGCAAAGGAACAGCACAAAGACCTTTGCAACATTCTCCAAGGAGCCTCCGTTACTCTCCACATCATCCTTTTGGGTGTGGGCAGCACCATCTACAACACTAACACTCTGAAGCCTTTCAAGGAACTGGGTCTTGATTCTCAAAGAGTTAAGAAGCTTGCCTCCAAGCTCCATGTGCACTCTGTGAACTTTGCTACTAAACTTGTCCATACCAGACGTGCCCTTTCCAGTACTGTTATTAACTTCTCATCAGGATCCGGTTTCAGGCCAAGCCTGCCCGCAACCCTCTTAATCCCCATTGGTTTTTCCTTTCCTTTTCTCGGTGGAGAAGCTTTACGGTACTTGGTACCAAAGTGGCTCCTTTTCCTTAATTAGTGTGGGGAGTGGCTTTCACTGCCTGCATAGTTATTTCTTTTCTTTTCTTTTCTGTCAGCCCCAATAAAGCGAAGGACCTGCCCACAGACGCACCACGGCACTACCCATGGGTTCAAGAAGGCAATTTAGATATTTCAAACTAGATAGAAACACCCGTGACCAATGCAGAAAACCAAGGTCTGATGAAGAGACGAACATGGCTTCATGACTCAATTATAGACAAATGCAGATTCCAAGAGTGTTTATGCTCTCTAAGAAATAAAATCCCCAGGACCTGATCCATGGTAAATGAGGTCCTTTAAATATTTCCTTTTGATATGCAAATACCACCCACGTGCAATTTATTGTGATGTGGGCAACAGGGATCACACCCAAAGATTGGGGAATTGGTGACACAGTGCTCATTGACAAAAACAAAGGACCAAGAACGGATATAAACTCCTACAGACCAGTGGGGCTGGCCAGCAATTTGTACAAGCTGTGGGTGCGCATGATCACTAATGCACTTTATGATTATGCTGAGTGCAATTCAATCTTAAGCAACACACAAGCAGGCTTCCGAAAGCATAAAGACTATCTACCAAATACAAAACGTGATTATGGCCCTGGAAGATGCAAAGCTCTTCAAGGCAGTTCAAGCAAGACATTAAATGCGCTCATAATAGACTTCACATCGGCACTTAACACAACAGGCCATGACAAGCTGCTATGGATCATGTATGACATTGGGGTTCCCAACAGATGCCATAGATGTGGTAAAATGTCTCTATATTGTCGTAGCAAATCACCGTCAGTATAAGACCTGAGGTAGCAAATCACCGTGAGTATAAGACATAAGACCTGAGTAAAACCACAACAACCAATCAATAAACAGACTTCCTCAGCTTGTGTACGAGACTAGGCAAACAACCTCAACTGAAAAACCAGCAAAATACGACTACCCTCAGGATAACACACAGAATCCATTCCGGTCGAAAGGGGAACCATGCAAGGAGACACCCTTTCCTTTCTCCTTTTTCTGATCTGTATGGAGCCTCTGCTCCGGTGATGGCTTCATGTAGGAGGAGGAGGGTATGAACACGGCTGTACAAAGGACATGCAACCCCAAACAGACTTAGAGCGCCTAGCCAATAGAATTGGTAGCGGAGCCTTTGCTGATGATCTAATCTGCCTCTGCACCAAAGTAGCAGGCCTCCGTACACAAGCAGAAAAACTCTCCCTCTACTCACACTGGGCTGCCGCCCTCATCATCTCAGGGAACAAAAAGACAAAGGTGACAGGCCTCCTACACAATGCAGACATGTACGGAAACACAAACAAAGAAGATATACAAAAGAAGGAGCAGCTCAAAGGTGAAATTGTCGTCCAAGGACGAGCAACACAATTTATCTGATCCAATGAGCCTTTTGCATACCTAGGAGTACAACTCACCATGAACCTGAACTGGAAGCATCAACACATTCACTTGACAGAATATCTTAAAGGAAAGGCTGGAGGGCTTGAGTACATCACATGCTTCATCCAGGCAAACTTGTGATGTCATCCATAAGGATATCATACCAGGCCTGGCATATTCCTTTCCTGTCACGCTATACACGGCTGTAGAACTTGACCTCTGGGACCAAATGCTTGCTCGTGTGATAGTCGAAAAACTTAAGCCACCTAGGTCTTTTTCATAAGCCATGCTCAAGGAAGACTTACATGATTTTGGCATGGGCTCCCCATCTGTGCGTGGCTGTCGAATACTACAGCCGGTCTACAAATGCTCTAATTGACCGCCGCTTTGATATAAAGTCTAGGCACGGCAGAATACCACTATCTAGGCTGGAAAGCAGACAAGCTCTCTGACACAGCTCGCAAATGGGACATTAGGATCTCATTCGCCTCACTACATATAAACTATAACATCCCTCAAGCACAACGTGCAGACAAGATAACTCTTCAACGCAACGAACATATAAGCCAGGCACGTTTGATCAAAGGCATCAATAAAATACCCGTGCTCAATGAACGAATTGAGCTTATCCTCAGTAAACTATTTTTAGGTATGGAAGCAAGATAGTGAAAGAAAAACCAGTAGCTTTATATAGACCAACAGCCCTGGCGATCGAAGAGTTTGATCCTGCAGAGGCAGGAAATATAGCCAAACGACTGCTCAGCCACAAGAACAAGAAACCTGCATATGTATAGAGAAAATAATCATTAACAACAACACCGCCTAGATAACTGCATTTGACTCAAGCAACCACACACTAGATGCTTTGCCTATCACCTGGACATGGATAATTATCACTGAGCTCCCACCAAGCGCTGCATCCGACGGAAACCAGTCCCACACACATACCAGTTAGACATACCATGGGACCAATACGCGTACCATTTAGGCAGCTCAAGAGAACGAGAGCAATCATGGAATGCCAAGACACCAACAATAGGTTAATCATGCACAGCCCCTCAACATCACTAACAACCATCACACGCAGATAGCTGAAACACTACCGGCATGGATTAGGAAAGGATGTTGTTTTGTGTTCTGCACCACCCAATGGATGCAGAGACACACAACATCCCACCTGGAGAATAAAACAATAGACTTTTCAGTGGGGATCAGGTGGTTGGGAGGCAGAGGCCTGCACACCACCGGGAGTATAGCTCAGATATTTTGGGCTTGTGTTCAATGTCTAGTCTCATTTGTATGTTTTTTGTTGCGGATCTGATTACATGTAGGCTCAATTTTCCATAAGTGCTGTGGCGTGTAGACCAGTAATTCCGAGGCTGTGGAGTAAGTTCAACGGTGGGAATTTCCTTGTGTGGTTGTTGTAAATGGTGCCTGTTGCTCCTATCAGGATGGTGTGGAGGGTTTTGCGGTGTCCGAGTAAGCGAGGCATTAGCAGCTTATCTTGTTCTCGTGCCTTTAGCAACAGACTAGTAGTATGAAGGGGGGTGGATTCGTAGGAGTGGCAGGGGGCAGCTGAGGGAGGCCGGGAGCACTTCAGCAGCACCGCCAGGCGCCACCGGCAGATCCACCTTCTCCAGACAGCACCGAACCAAAAACCTCAGCACTCTCCAACGTAACATCCACCACATCAAAATCAAGTACTGCAAGGACACTAGACCACAGAACCAGCTGAGCGCTGTGCATGAACAGCACAAAGGCCTGTGCACCATCCTTCAAGGAGCCTCCGTTACCCTCCACACCATCCTTTTGGGAGTGGGTGGCACTATCTACAACATTCACACACTGGAGCCATCTAAGGATCTGGATCTTGACTGGCAAATAGCCAAAAAGCTTGATTCCAACTTCATGTACATTCTGTCAACTATGCTGCCAAACGTTTCCATACCAGATGCGCACTTTCCAGTACTTTTATCAATTGTCATCAGGAGCCGATTTCAAGTCAAGCCTGCAATCTTCTGATTTCCATTAATCTTTTTCGTATCCTGTTGGTGGAGGAGGTTTATTCGGCACCAAAGTGGCTTCTTTTCCTTTATTAATGTGGGGAGTGGTTTTTCACTGCCTGCGTAGATATTTTATTTCTTCAGCCATCAGAGTCAAATCATCAGCGTACAACATGTGCGTCACAAAGGAACCAGCTGTGGCTGTGACAGAACCTTGAACACCCTCTGCAATCTCATCAACGTTATGATATACAGAGATAAAAGCAAAGGGGGCAAAGGGCAGCCTTGCTTCACGCCTGTGTTGATGTTGAGTGTACTTGAGCAGTCTTCTCTCCATCCTTCAAACTATATTCATCAGTGTCGTCATGCATGTCTTTAATAATGGACAAAGAAGAAGCAGCCATGCGTGTGCGCCTACCAGCAGGTGTTGCCAGAGGTCCTGTTTAGGGATGGTGTCATATACTTGTTTGAAATTAATGAAGGGAGTATGCATGCAGCCAGATTTACCTGGCTTGAGTGTGCGTGCAGCGTGCTGGAGGTGCCGTAAAATAAAAATGGGCTGGAGCGTGTTACGGCCAGGATAGAAACCAAACTGTGTGTCAAGAGTATTTTCTGAAGCCTGGCACCGATCTGTGACAAGAGAGTGAACGACATTTGCATACATGCGGTACCTTGTGCCACTGACAGCTAGCATGGGGTAACTGATAGATCAAGAAGGTTTTTTTTGTACAAAGGAGTCAGTTTGGCATGCTTCCAGCACTCAGGGGTGCAGGCCTAGTCGTGCAACAACCTGAAAAGCCTGCCAATGTCAGAATCAGGAAATCATTCTCACTCGCTCAGTGCCACGGCTATTGACCCGAGGGCGCACCACAACAGCATACTTAATAAAATAAGAGGAGCCACACAGTCAAGACCAGGAGATGCAATCCCATTCATCTTCTAAATCTGTTCAGCCGCCACCAGCCCTTGCATCGCAGCCTCAGAAGGTGCAGAATCTACATTAGGTTTAGGCATCCAATCGTTATGTGCACCCTGGCCCAAGAAGGCCTCCACATCCCACCCGTGCGTGACCCAAAGGAGAAGCCATATATCTAGCAGACAAAGCCACACTCCCACGCGTCAACTGAGCTGCCTCTCAGGGCTAAAAGTGCGCATTCAAGTAAGCATCCCACATTGGCTAAGGTGTAGGCTGAGTACACTTTAGACCGCCTCAACACCGCATGCACATCAGAGTCTTTACTGTACAGCCTCCCCAGAAAGACATCCTTCTGTCTTTGTGTATGTGCATGCTTTGACCACCGTACACGATCTTGTACCGCTTCCGCATAACTCACAAGCATTTAAAGGCAGGCCAGCTCGGAGAGCCCCCATGAACACATAACACTTTTCTCTACAAACCGCATCAAACCAGGGAGGGCTGTGAGCTCCCCTCCGCCTGGCACGCAAAGTTCCACATACACTGAGTTGACCGGCCATGCCCACCCTGTAATCCCCAGCAGATTGCACAATCATAGAGTGCAAGCAATCACAGGCGACCTCATGGTTTCTATCAGCCATGGCTTGCTTAAACTGAGCCTGCATCTCTGTGTTCTCAGCCAGCACCTCTTCATGCACCTTAGCAAGCTCAGGATGCCACTTCAAGGACAGCCTGATCCCACAGCCAGATGTACGAGTGAAAAATGAAAAAGGCAACGCTATGGTTTTAAGATGTGATCCAGCGTGATCCAGAAAGGAGGAGGACTGCCAGCACCTGCTAAAAGGCCCCCCACCACCGATATTGAATTGTAGGCCCCTTGACTATCAGGATGGGTGTGGTGTGTATGCCAGGCTGTGTATGTAAAAAAAGGTGCAAGTGACTATTTTTGGGCGAAATGGGCGAAATGCAAGGATTTTCTTTGAAAAAGAAAAGCGCAGTGCTTTGCCGCATTAATCAGATCTTCAACTAAAAGTGTGCTATTCGGTGCGAACACATAAAAGGCCCGCATTTTATCCCAGCACTTGTCAAAAGCTTGCTGACAGCACCTTCAGGCATGCAATGCCAAATGTGCCGCATCTTGCGCTGAAAATAGTAGAGTGTACGATGCATATAGGAATACAATTCCTAAATTAATATCGTAAGTATGCCTTTGACAACGCGCTGCTACAGAAAGAATGTTGCACCTTATAAGCCCAAGTACCCCAGCTATGCTGCTTGTTGCAATATGAGTGCGTTATGCCTCAAAGTGGCATCAGTGCCCAAAAACTCAGTTACATTTGTGATGCTTTTATCCTTGTGCCTGCAGGGCTTAATCTGTTTTCACTTCAGTGCCAAAAAGGTGGTGTCTTCAATGAACTGATACTCCCGATTTATAGTTCTAGGCCTGTCACAAAAACAAAACATACACAGACATAATTGAAATAAGATTTGCGATTGTCGGGCACTCGCAGCAATCCTCCATGGCCTAAATTTTTTGGCAAACATCAACGTGACATTCATCTGATTGGGATCAAGTATGTGGGAAAACTAGACCAGCTGCACGTATAGGAATAGCACAAAGATATCTGCAACATCCTTCAAGGAGCCTCCATTGCCCTCCACACCATCCTTTTTGGAGTGAGTGGCACCATCTGCAACATTCACACATTGGAGCCTTTGCAGGATCTGGGCCTTGATATTCAAAGAGTTGAGAAGCTTGCCTCCAAGCTTTATGTGCATTCTTCCACGCTACTAAACTTGTCCACACCAGAAGTGCCCTCTCCAGCACCGTTGCCAAATCTCACCATGATCCGGTATCAGACCAAGCCTGTAGACTTCCTATTCCCCATACAATTTCCATCTTCTTTCTTGATGGAGGGCATTTACGGTTCTTGGTACCAAGGTGGCTCCTTCTCCTCAATTGTGAGGGAAGTGATTTTTTACTGCCTGCGTACGTTATTTCTTCCACCATCAGCTCCCAAACTGAGTCAGATCGGAAAGTTCTAGAGCCTGCAAAGAGGCCCACGCCACAACTCAGCCAAAGCAAGAGGCATGGAGCGGCCATGAATTGGACAAGTCAGGTTCACACACAGCAGCCCCAGCCACGTATGCTCAGAGCATGAAAAGAGCTACCCAGGTAATCACAATACCCTTTGAGTAAAGAGGCCTTGGATGTCCACTCTCAACCTACCTCAAAAGCTGCAAGAGCAGCTTCACCTAGGTGCAAAAGGCACCCTGGTTCACAAACCAAGCAAAAGCTCTGGCCGGCAGCATTCATAACCGTGCTGCGTCAGAATCTGAATGTATACTGCAGATGCCTACCACTCCAAAGCTACACAACTAAGGCAACCGACTCAAAGCGAACACCCCTCAAAAAGTCAATGCCCCCTAGCACCCTGCTCCCACACCAGCTCGGCGCCACATGACCAATTTCCTACTGTCGCCTGGCTTAAACCCAGTTGGTAAGTGCTGCATCCGCTGCTTGCTGCTGCAATTTCCACTGGCACGGACACCCACATGCATCTCCATATCTCCATCTCCCAACCCTGCCCCCGCTGCCGCTGCGTACGCTACTGCTGGGGCTGAGGACATGTTTTCTTTCTTTTGGCAGCCATGCATATCCCACCCTGGGGAAATGCGCGGAGAAGGTGCATACCCACACATGCTTTAGGAGGCAGCTCTTTATTGGTCCCCAAATGCCTGTCAGAGAAAACGCACCGCATGTTACTCTATCTTACAAATCATCACACAGATATCCGCTCTCGCATTTATATCATTACTTATACCATAGCCGCTTTACAAAGAGGAAAGTTACAGGCAGCAATAAAACGCAGGCACCCCTCATAAATGAAGGACAAGCAAGCGATTTAATCCCGGGCAACTTGATCCGTGGGTACTGTAGAACTACTTCAGCAAAGCATTCGAAATTGGCTCTAGGAAGATGATTAAGCCCAGCGTAACACCAAAAGGAGATAGGAATCATGGAGAGACTAGCGTCCCAGGCTCTCAAACAAGCAGGATGTAGAGAAGCACATAAGCTGAGAGGAAGGGTGAGGAACTTCAAGGCGTACTTAGAGGGTTCTTAACATACATGTGACCCTATGTACTTCCTTGCTCTCCCAACCTGCCTGCTAGTTCAGGGGCAACTTGTCGGGCAGTTTTTGGTCAAGCAAAATAAGCGTTGTCACGGTTTGAAGTCCTTTGTAGTAGAACGACTGGACAAGTATTGGTAAAGATCCGTTGCAAAACCCACAAACAAAAGACTACTGCAGATTAATTCCCAAAGATATCCTCAAGTTATAACAAGTTTGACTCTCTTCAATAGCAGCACGGAATTCCAACCAACAAGGCATATCCAGGTTTTTTAAGGATTCTTAACAGGTTTCAGTAGGTAAAGCCAAATCCAGTCAAGTGCTGATCACCCTAATCCAGCGCATTAGCCAGTGCAACTACAGCATCGAGAGTGAGTTTTTTTTTAGAGAAGGGCGTACCCTAACATGCTTCTTTTTGCATTTAAGGGGCAACTATTCACACACATTTCATCAAATTGGAACTCTTCAAACTTAAGGTGACTTTATTAGGTAACAGAGCATGTGCTCGGAAATTCGTAAGTTGCTCTGTGTACAGATTGACAAGACAAATTGCATAAGTAGGACAGTAATACCCTAGGTAGGTGCTTTCCATGGAAGATGGCATCTTGATTTGCATTTCGCATTAAGCTGTATTTGTTGAGGGGAATCCAACACACAAAGATTACGGATGTTGATGCAGAAGGTGATCTATTATGAGTAGGGTTGGCCAGAACCGTATACATATACATTTATATACACCGTACATTTGGTGATTTCCAAGCCAAAAATACTGTATGTACACCGTATATTATATATGGTTCCGGCCAACTGGCAGCGAGTAGTGGGGTTCACGTCGCAGCCGATAAAGCATGGGTCCCAAGGCTTGCAATTCTGGAACGTATCACTGTTGTGTAGATTGCAAAGCAGCTGAGCTTACAAGTTGCAAACCATTGGGCACATGCTCTGGGAACATTTGAGGGTCAGTAGGCCCCCTCTGTTTCTTTTTATACCGTTAAGTGGCATGTACTTGGATCTAGAAAATGGTGTGAACTCGACGAATGAATACCAGCTAGCTCTGTTCCACAGTGCAATGCAGTAATGCAGTGCACGATAATCCTCCTCCTACATTGATGTAGTACTGGTTAAGCATTATGTGTGTGTGTGTGTGTCCTCCTGTTGTACTTATCTGCAAGGAATCCGGCAGGACGGAGACCAGTGATCATACGCCAGCGATCATACGTCATTCATTGCAAAAGGGCTACCCAAAATATGGACAGTATCTTTCTGCTCACCTGTCTCTCTCCACCATTCCTCTCCCGCAGGGGGTGGAACGTTTTAGCTGGGCGGCCTCCAAATTTTAGACCATCTATCCTATGAATGCAGGTTTGACCCCAACTTCTGTCCTTTCTTGTCCCTTGGCAAGCGCCACAACAACAACCATATCGCCTTTTCATACGCACATGCGTATAAGGTACTCTACGCAGGGTGCAAGCAAGAGGGAGGAATGGTGAAACCTACTGGATCGGCACTTCACGTGTCCTGCTGATCCGGGTGTCCTGCCGATCCGCCCCCTTGCCCCCAACTCCCCGGAATAAAACACCGTCCCCCAAGCAGAATGCAAACACTTCTATCAGTCCTCTCCCCGTATCTCCTACTCGAAACAAATGATGTCCTCCGCCGCAGCAGCAGCAGCAGCACCCGTCGCTCCCCCCCAGCCCCCAAAGAAGGCCAACACCCCCAAGGCCAAGACGCCCAAGGCAGCCGGGGGCCCCAAGAAGCCCCGCACCCCCGCCAAGCACCCTGCCTTTGCGGACATGATCGCTGAGGCCATCACCTCCCTGAAGGAGCGCTCCGGCAGCAGCCCGCAGGCCATCAAGAAGTTCATTGGCGCCAAGCACGCCAAGGACCTGCCCAGCGGCTGGGAGAAGATGGTGGCGCAGGCGCTGAAGCGCATGACCACCCAGGGCAAGGTCACCAAGGTCAAGGCCAGCTTCAAGCTGGGCGAGGAGCTGAAGAAGGCCAAGAAATCCCCTGCTGCCAAGAAGCCTACCTCTGCCACGAAGCCTGCCTCAGCTAAGAAGCCTGCCTCAGCTAAGAAGCCTGTCTCAGCCAAGAAGCCTGCCTCAGCCAAGAAGCCAGCAGCACTGAAGAAGGCAGCTGCACCCAAGAAGGCGGCAGCACCTAAGAAGCCTACCGGAGTGAAGAAGCCCAAGGCCACCCCTAAGAAGGCCGCTGCCCCTAAGAAGGCTGCAGCAAAGAAGTAAGCAGCACCGGCGGGTGGAGCCTCTTTGCTTCTGTGCCCTTGTACAACAAAAAACGGTGTTTTTCAACACCACCTCCATGTTGACCTTTCTGAGCGCTCCAGTGTCCCATTGTAGGTGCTCTACTCACTGAATTCCTTATTTAGGGAGTAAGTCATAATGCCATCTCTCTTCAAGGTCAAGGCGCCCTTGGGAACGGGCAAAATTATACTTGGAGGAATGCACGCAATTTCTTAAAACATCAGACTGCCAATTTTTTGCACAAGGTGAGCAAAAGGATCCGGCTATTTACGACATGCTGAAACAAAGAAAGACAACCTGTCCATCCCCTGTGCCTACAAATGCTTGGAATACCTACCTTCTTTCACGTTTCAATGCTATACCACCTCCTAAAGGTAAGGTAAGGTTACATCTCTATATATGCCTCTGGTGGGCATCTGAGCGGAAGCTTGGAAAAAAGCCTGTAACCAAACCAAAAAAACGCTAGAAAAACCAAGTGAACAGGGCTGGGCACTAAGCTACAAAAGAGGCAACACCAAAAATATCAGGTTGGTTCATAAAGGTCCTCAAACGAGCTGGGCCATCCTCAAACTGAGGTGGGAAGATAAGCTGTTGCTGTGTGCGAAGTCTGACTAGATGTTCA
>Ga0307963_1003423_pt1:0-2500 | contig 12622 bp, 16 predicted proteins | sample OrgLakmetagen594_FD_201829 | JGI IMG/M metagenome (GOLD analysis project Ga0307963, IMG submission 201829) | Saline water microbial communities from Organic Lake, Antarctica - #594 | ecosystem: Environmental > Aquatic > Non-marine Saline and Alkaline > Saline | place: Antarctica: Organic...
CAAGCTCCGATTTCCCCACAAACAACATTTGCGATTTGCGATATAAATATAAAATGTCCTCCGGTAATCAGGCCAAGAGGGCTCGTGTGGCCCTGAGTCAGTCGAGCCTGGCCCGGCCTGGCCAGCTGCTGACAGTTTCCAACCGTAGATAACTAATTCCTGACGATTTCCCACCGTAAATAACTAATTCCTGACGGATTCCCACCGTAAGTAACTAATTCCTGACGGTTTCCCACCGTAAATTACTGTAAAGCCGACCGTCAGACGTCAAAAATTAAAATTGCTGTAAATTACGCCTGAGGATTAGTTTCTGACGGTCAAAACCGTAAATTACGCCTGACCGTCAAATTACGCCTGGCCTACAAAGTTCCATCCTCGCTTACCTGTGGGAAACATGCTCCAGCCCACAATGAGAATGAGGGCGCACACACACACACACACACACACACAAACGCACACACACACAAACGCACACACACACACACGCTCACACACACACACACACACCTGTGAGAAACATGCTCCAGCCCACGATGGGAATGAGGAAGTTGGAGGTTTTTGAGATGAACTTGAAGGGGCGGTCCAAGTGAAACAGGGAGTAGATGTCCTGTGCGGGGGTGTGTGTGGATGATGTGCAAAGATGTATGGGGATGTGCAAAGGGAGTAGATGTCCTGTGCGGGGGTGTGTAGGGATGTGCAAAGGGTGTGTGGGTATGTGCAAAGGGTGTGTGTGGATGTGCAAAGGGTGTGTAGGGGTGTGCAGGTTTGTGTGTGTGGATGTGCAAGGGGTGTGTAGGGATGTGTAGGTTTGTGTGTGTGGATGTGCAAAGGGTGTTTAGGGGTGTGCAGGTTTGTGTGTGTGGATGTGCAAAGGGTGTGTAGGGATGTGTAGGGGTGTGTGTGGATGTGCAAAGGGTGTGTGGGGATGTACAGGGGTGTGTGGGAATGTGCAAAGGGTGCGTAAGGATGTGTAGGGGTGTGTGGGGGTGTGCAAATGGTGTGTGGGGATGTGTAGGGGGGGGTGTGGATGTGCAAAGGGTGTGTGGATGTGCAAAGAGTGTGTAGGGATGTGCAAAGGGAGTAGATGTCCTGTGCGGGGGTGTGCAGGGATGTGCAAAGGGTGTGTAGGGATGCGTAGAGGTGTAAGGTTGAGCAAAGGGTGTGTGGGAATGCAAAGTTGTGTGTGGGTGTGTGCAAAGGGAGTGTGGGTGTGTGCAAAGGGAGTGAGGAGATGTGCAGGGGTGTGTAGGGGTGTGCCCCACCAACATACTGTTATACTGTTACTCGGTTTCTTTACTTTTCTGTGGGGCGAAAACGTGTGTGCAGGAGCAGAACGCTGCCCAGCTGACTGTTGACAGTGGCAGCTGACTGCCGACAGCTGACCGCCGACAGCTGACTGCCGACAGCTGACTGCCGACAGCGGACTGCCGACAGCGGCAGACACGTGGGGTGAGTTGCAAGTGTGGTAAGAGAGTGTGGGGTAAGTGGCAAGCGTGAAGAGAGAGTTACAAAAGAGTGGGATGAATGGCAAGCTTGAAAAGAAAGTTACAAAAGAGTGGGGTAAGTGGCAAGCGTGAAAAGAGAGTTAAAAAAGAGTAGGGTTGGCCAGAACCGTGTATATACACCGTATGACCGTATGACCGTATGTACGTATAAGTATATGGTTATGGCCAACCCAAAACATACACCGCAGCACCCCGATAGTGATTGAAGGGAAGATTTCAGGCGGCGTTGTTTGTATCCGTTTTGCTAACTTATTTGTTTGAAATAAAGCAACCATCTTTAGTAGCAATGGACAAACACATAGTTAGTAGCAATGGACAAACACATTTTATCGTAGCAATGGACAAACACATTTTATCGTAGCAATGGACAAACACATCTTTAGTAGCAATGGACAAACACATTTTATAGTAGCAATGGACAAACACATTTTTTAGTAGGTACTAACCTTGCTGGCTTACTTTGTGGCAGTGCCAGATTTACCTCAGTCATTGGAAAGGGCACACATCCGCTGATATGAGCACTCACCCTCACACACACACACATACACACACACATCCCACCCAAGAACACAACACACCGTTCTCTGCTTAGACTTCTACGCACATGCCTATACGTGCACAAAGCCCACACAAGTATACATCCGCTTGTCTGTAATTCCATTTTGCCCACCCAATGAGCCGTAGTGCATTGTACATTGCAATATATATTGCCTTGCCTTCTACATACACGCTAATAAGCACACAATTATACACGCACACCCTACCAGGAAGCTCTTCTACATACACGCTAACAAGCACACAATTATACACGCACACCCTACCAGGAAGCTCTTCTACATACACGCTAACAAGCACACAAGTATACACTCACACCCTACCAGGAAGCTCTGATGGTTCACTACATACACAACTGCCTTGTCAGCAGGTGGCAGGTTTTCCCGCCCGATGACCTGTGTGCGTTTGTGGTGCGCACGTGTGTGTGTGTGTGTGTGTGT
>Ga0307963_1003423_pt1:7500-12622 | contig 12622 bp, 16 predicted proteins | sample OrgLakmetagen594_FD_201829 | JGI IMG/M metagenome (GOLD analysis project Ga0307963, IMG submission 201829) | Saline water microbial communities from Organic Lake, Antarctica - #594 | ecosystem: Environmental > Aquatic > Non-marine Saline and Alkaline > Saline | place: Antarctica...
ACCAAGTGCCTCTCCCTTCTCTTCATCACCATCATCCATGGTGGTGATGAAGAAAAGGGAGAGGCACTTGGTGGGGTGGGTGGTGAGAGCAATAGCGGGGATGAGAGAATTTCCTCGCTATCTGACATCTACCATGACTTACTTCTAGGGTCGGCCAGAACCGTATATACACGCCGTATATGACCGTTTACTGGTGATTGCCCTGCCGGAATTCTTGTATATACACCGTATTAATATGACCAACCTAACGTGCTTTTTTCTTCTCATGAAGTGTGGACTGTGTAGCGCGCTCCCCTTGTGTGCTCATGTTATTGCTGCAATTATGTTTCATGTGCCTCACATCTTGTACAGCTTCCTCCCCTCATAACTACAAATGGCCAGAACCATGCATTCAATTGCTTTTGTATGCCTTCAGCTGGCCAGAGCGACGCATTCGATTTGAACGTACCGGAATTGCTGAAGCAGGGAAGCTTCCACGTGTACAGTTTCATGTGTTATATAATTAGGGTTGGCCAGAACCGTATATATACACCGTATATGACCATATATTTGGTGATTTCCCTGCCCATAATACCGTATACACACCGTATATATATGGTTCTGGCCAACCCTTTAGATAATCAGTCATGGCCAGCCTTGCTCGTGGCTTCCCTGGTGGCCTCTTATCTACCACACACAACACTCCAGGCTCTCAATTTTAAGGCTCTCAATTTTAAGGCCCTCAATTTGTAAGGCCCTCAATTGTAAGGCCCTCAATTGTAAGGCCCTGAATTCTAAGGCCCTCAGTTTTTAGGCTCCCTTTCCCCTCAGGCCTCCGATGGCAACGACATCAAGCAGAACATCCTGCTGCCAAAGACACGCAGGGCCTTCTGCACATATGACAGGCTTTCGAATGTACGGTTTCCCTCTTCTGCAGGCCTATGATCGCATCACCGTCAAGCAGGAGACCCCGCTGTTGTTTAAAAACAGGCAGGGCCTTCCGTTATTTGTGACAGGCTTTCAATTGTACGGTTTCCTTTTTCTGCAGGCCTACGATCGCATCACCGTCAAGCAGGAGACCCCGCTGTTGAAAACGGGCAGGGCCTTCCGAAATGTGTCCACTTCAGAGGATCCCATCATCAGGTGAGTTTGCTGCTGCCATTGTGCGTGTGCTTTATTTGAGTGCGTGCGCTATATTTGAGTGAGTGTGCTATGTTTGAGTGCGTGCGCTATATTTGAGTGCGTGCGCTATGTTTGAGTGCGTGCGCTGTATTTGAGTTTGTGCATTTTATTTGAGTGTGCGCGCTATGTGTGGTCAAGCGCAGGTTGCAGTCGTATGTCGCATTGTCAGGTATGATGTTGTACTGTGTGCGCTGTATGATGTTGTACTGTGTGCGCTGTATCAGTACGTTGTGTGCTATTGAATGCAGGGTACAGATCGTCAGGTGCACAGCCACCCTTCTGCGTGCGCCATAGTCAGAGTGTGTGTGCTGTGTGTGATCGAGTGCAGGTTGCAATCGTGTGTGTGTGTGTGAGTGTGTGAGTGTGTTGTGTGCAAGGCCACAGACAACTCTTTGAAATATCAAGGGTAAACACGGCTTTGTGCAATTCACGCACAATGTACACACACGCATGTGCGCGCGTGCACACACATACACAAACACACACACGCGCGCACACACACACGCACATTTACACACACATACACACACACCATCTATAGAGAAGTGGCAGCCATGACGAAGTATATGGGGTTTACTACAGGCAACGTCGTACGTTAATGCAGTTCGTATTGTAAAACATTATTTGTTCACGTAACTTTCCTCTTTACAGAGAACAGCAGCTGAGAACAAAGCCGTTGGATAGCTGCGCAAATGCAATTCAGCCAGGCCCCAATCCACTTCCCACGATCATATTTGTGCAACACATAATTTCCAGAAGGAGCACCATCCAATAGCACACAACACATCGCGGCAATTTACGCCACGTATATAACATGTTTAGGGTTGGCCAGAACCGTATATACGCCTCGCCATTTATGACCGTATATTTGATGAAATCCCTGCAAAAATAACCTTATATACTGCACATATATGCATATATGGCTCTGGCCAACCCTAAACAATTAAGACGTGGCATGCAGCGCGTGACTCATACAGGCTCACAACACCTTGTTTTCTCACAGAAAAGCGGCGGCCGAGAACAAGGCCAAGGTGTTCGCCACAGACAGCATTTTGACCACCCTCATGTGCATGAAGTCCAGCAAGTACTCGTGGGACCTGATCGTGACCAAGCACAATGGCAAGATCTTTATCGACAGGTGCGGAACAACAAATGGTGGGGGAGCTGTTGGGATGCGTTCTACTCTGCGTCATGTATGTTGTCCAAACGACCTTCATTTGTGGAAATGGAGGGTGGTAGCAATTCTTGCTTATATTTTCGGAGCAGAGTGCAAGCTCCTACTTAAGACATTTGTTCAATAACTGCTGTTGTACAATAATCACTAGTTCAACACTCAGCTCAATGTTGCATGGCATACAAGCGTTTATATGTGTCTGCACGTGCACAGAACAAAGCACACACACACCTACACACACACACTCACACACACACACGCACACACACATATACCAACACACACACACACACACTCACACACACACACACACATATACCAACACACACACACACACTCACGCACACACACACACACACACACACACACACTCACACTCACACTCCCCACAGGCGTGCCAATAGCAACCTCAACTTCTTAACTGTGAATGAAACCGCCCCTGACGAGATCCCAGAAGAGAAGGACAATATAAATGGAGTGCAGCAGCTGGCTTTGGAAGCCACAGCCGTGAACCAAAACTTCTCTCAGCAAGTATGTGTTTGTTTGTGTGTGCATGTGTGTGTGTGTACGTGCACGTGCGTGTGCGTGCACGTGTTCGTGTGTGCCTGCGTTGTGTGTGTATATGTGTGTGTTACATTATGTGGTATAATGAAGGACTTATCACCAATTTGAAAAGGGAGCACATTGGTTGCACGTGCTGCTTCTCAAAGCGCACATTGGTTGTATGTGCTGCTTCCCAAAGCGCACATTGGTTGTACTTGCTGCTTCACAAAGTGCAGACCACGTTCCCAGCCTCACTGTAAACCCTAGTAGGGTTGTTTATATGCTGGCTTTCCCCTCGACCCTGAACACAAAAACAAATCCTAGTAGTGTTTTTCATTATGCTGGCTTTCCTCGACCCTGAATTTATGTATTTTATGTATTTATGTATTAATGTTTTTTTATTATGCTGGCTTTCCTCGACCCTGAATTTATGTATTTTATGTATTAATGCATTTTATTATGCTGGCTTTCCTCGACCCTGTTGGGGTCTTGCCCTGCTCTTTTCAAGTCTGTTTGTTGATAGCTTCATTGCAAGAATGGGTCACACAGACCTGCTCATCCATGTTAGCAATGCCCCACCTACCTAGCTCATCCCTGTTGGCATACCCTACCTACCTAGCTCATCCATGTTGGCAATACCCTACAAAATACACATTTGGATGAAGCCTAGGTTAACCCCCAAATACTTATCCTTGAAATGCTTTCTATTGAACCAACTCCTGCACATCTGTGCGCCAACAGGTGCCCGCCAAGAGCGACGAGCGCTACAATTGCTTAAAACACTTCAGCAACTGTATCGCTTATGCACACTGCTCGACCCTCTCCTGCGTTTTTGTGTGCCAACAGGTGCTCGCCAAGAGCGACGGGCGCTACAATTGCTTAAAACACTTCAGCAACTGTATCGCTTATGCACACTGCTTGACCCTCTCCTGCGTTTTGTGTGCCAACAGGTGCTCGCCAAGAGCGACGAGCGCTACAATTGCTTAAAACACTTCAGCAACTGTATCGCTTATGCACACTGCTCGACCCTCTCCTGCGTTTTTGTGTGCCAACAGGTGCTCGCCAAGAGCGACGAGCGCTACAATTGCTTAAAACACTTCAGCAACTGTATCGCTTATGCACACTGCTTGTCCCTCTCCTGCGTTTGTGTGTGCCAACAGGTGCTCGCCAAGAGTGATGAGCGCTAAAAGTTTGACAAGTTTGACGAGCGCTACAAGTTTAGCCCTCTCCTGCGTTTGTGTGTGCCAACAGGTGCTCGCCAAGAGCGACGGGCGCTACAAGTTTGACCACCCCAACCCCTTTGCCTCTCCAGAGGATGAAGAGGAGCTAGCCAGCTGCGCTTACAGGTGGGGGAGGGTAATAAAACTGCGCAGGCAGTGAAAAACCATATGTACAGAGGGAAAGGGAGGTGCCTGCTATTTTGACGATGTTTTGGTGTTTTTGGCATTAATCAGGGTTATCTCGCCCGCCATTTGTTCTTGACAGAAAGTTTGCTGTCTATAGCATGCACCATTTGCTGCTTGAGTCTCACCAAAACAGCCAACTAGTTTTGGTTGAGCCTCACCAAAACCACAACCACCTGGTTTTGGTTGAGCCTCAACAAAACCACAACCACCGATTGAGGTTCCTAGACCACCTTGCCTTGTCTTGTCAGTGGTGCAAACCTTACTTAGGTCTCACATTAGGTGGGGTGGTCCTCCGACCCCCCTTAATGTAAGGTAAGGTTAAGTTACATCACTATATACGCCTCAGGGGGCATCTGAGCAGAAGCTTGGAAAAAGCCTGTGACAACACTTAGCTAAAAAAGGGAAACTTCCCCCGAAGCCTCACATTATTGGGGTGGGCCTCTAACCCCCCTTGTGCCTTTTGCTGCCCTCCCCTGTGTAACAAAGAACACACATTTTTAGGGTTGGCCAGAACCGTATATATACACCGTATATGATCGTATATTTGGTGATTTTCCTGCCAGAAATACCGTATATACACCGTGTATATGTGGTTCTGGCCAACCCTACACATTTTGTTTTGAAATTTTATATGCATCAAGCCTTTAACCATTGACTTATACAAAACCACGACCACCGCTCGAGGCACCAGAAACAAAACAGTGCTCACAACACCCAAAAAACATAACCGCAGCCAGGAGGCGCCAGAAAATGATTTTTGGTGATTTTTGGGCTGGATTCCCCTCCCCCCCCCCCAACCCCCCTTTCCCGTGCCCCCACCCGGACAAAAAGGGTACCT
>Ga0307963_1003437_pt1:0-5000 | contig 12605 bp, 17 predicted proteins | sample OrgLakmetagen594_FD_201829 | JGI IMG/M metagenome (GOLD analysis project Ga0307963, IMG submission 201829) | Saline water microbial communities from Organic Lake, Antarctica - #594 | ecosystem: Environmental > Aquatic > Non-marine Saline and Alkaline > Saline | place: Antarctica: Organic...
TTGCGCCGTAGGCAGTGAGGAACAAGAGAATGCAAACACACACAAAGTCATACACACACAAAGTCGCGCCGCAGGCAGTGAGGAACAAGAGAATGCAAACACACACAAAGTCATACACACACAAAGTCGCGCCGCAGGCAGTGAGGAACAAGAGTGCAAAAACACACAAAGTCATACACACACAAAGTCGCGCCGCAGGCAGTGGGGAACAAGAGAATTCAAACAGACGCGCAGTTCTGTGAAGCCTCCCCCTTTTCGAAAAATACAAAACAGCCGTGAGGCTATGCTTGTAATGCAAACGCTGAATCTTTGCACTTACAGCCATAAGACTCTGCTGTTCATGTGCATGTTGCACACATGCGCTCACAAGCATGGGACTGCATGCATGATGGAGTCGCGCATGATCTGTATGTGCGCACACACACCCACGCGCATGTAAATCTGCTGCTCGTTAGCATGTTGCACACATGCGCTCACAAGCATGGGACTGCATGCATGATGGAGTCGCGCATGATCTGTATCTGTGCACTCACACCCACGCGGATGTTACTCTGCTGCTCGTGAGTATTTTGCACACATGCGCTCACAAGCATGGGACCGCATGCATGATGGAGTTGCGCATGATCTGTATGTGCGCACACACACCCACGCGCATGTAACTCTGCTGCTCGTGGGCATGTTGCACACATGCGCTCACAAGCGTGGGAATGCATGCATGATGGAATTGTGCATGATTCGTGTTATCCCCCACACACATACATACACCCACAGGCATATAATTGTTTCTGTTCGTGGGCATGTTCCATACGTGCACTAACAGGCAATCAACTATGCTGGAAATGCGCACAGTCTGTAGTATGTAGTAGCCCTTATGCATGTACACACACACACACATACACACACACATGCACACATACACACATACACACACGCGTATGCACAGAAGAGGAGTAATGAAAAGTGGGTTAAGCCCAACGTAAGCCCCCTCTCTTATCGCCAGAGGTGGCGGCTTGAGCAGCGAGAGAATCGGTTGATCCTTGAAGAGGCCCACGCAGAGGCTCAGGTGAGAATTGCGTGTGTCTATCCAGGTCTGGTCTATCGGTTGCTTATAAAGAGCAAGCAGCAGCAAGAAAAGTAGGGGATGTTCGTATAGGCCCACGCAGAGGCTCAGCTGAGAATTGCGTGTGTGTGTGTGTATCAGTTGCCTATAGAAAGCGAGCAGCAGCGAGAAAAGTAGGGGATGCTCATAGAGGCCCATGCAGAGGATCAGGTGAGAATTGTGTGTGTGTATCAGTTGTTTTTAAAAAGCGAGCAGCAGCAAGAAAAGTAGGGGATGCTCGTAGAGGCCCATGCAGAGGCTTAAATGAGAATTGCGTGTGTGCATTGGTTGGTATAAAGAGCGAGCAGCAGCGAGAGAAGTAGGGGATGCTCGTAAAGGCCCATGCAGAGGCTCAGGTGAGAATTGTGTGTGTGTATCAGTTTTTTAAAAAGCGAGCAGCAGCAAGAAAAGTAGGGGATGCTCGTAGAGGCCCATGCAGAGGCATGGGTAGGCACTCTGTGCACTATTTATGCATATGGTTTGTTGCATTTACAAAACGTGCGGAGGTGAGAGGCGTGTCTTGCATTTGTTACGGCCTAGCCGCACAGGCCCGATTTATGGCGTGCTGGCGCATCAGTGTCGTGACCAAAACACCGGAAGTGGGAGGAGTGTCGTGCAATTGACGGGGCCTATCTGCATAGGCTTAAGTGGGGCCTGCTTGCCTGCTATTGAGGCTGATGGATGCAAATTGAGCAGCAACAAGAGAGGCAGATGGCGTTGTGGCGGCCACCCCGAAACCCAGCTTAGGTGTGCTTGATTGCTGTGTGCTGAGTTGTTTAAACGGAAACGAGAAGAGACAAGCGGCTGGCTTTGTGGCGGCCATGCAGAGGCCTGAGCAATAAACATGCTTGATTGCTGTGTGCTGTGTTGTTTCAAATGAGACCGGAAAGCAGTAAGAGACAAGCGGCTGGCTTTGTGGCGGTCTTGCAGTGGGCCGAGCTTTAGGAGTGCTTGCTTGCTGTGTGCTGTTTTGTTCTAAATGAAACCAGAGAGAGCAGCAAGAGACAAACGGCTGGCTTTGTGGCGGTCATGCAGAGGCTCAGCTTAGGTGTGCGTGCTGTGCGTGCTTACTGTGCTCAGTAATTTCAAATGAAACAAGCAGCAGCGAGAGAAGTGGGTGGCCTGGGTGCTTAAGAAGGACCTTTTTGAACGATGTTGGGTTGCATAGCTTGCATGGTACTTTTCACAGAGAAGAACCTAAGTATACAATCGTGTACGGTGTGTAGTGTACACAAAAGTTCCTGGCCGAGATTTGTCTAAGAAATACAAAATTTAGTAAAGACAAATGCTCTGCTGAAACGTTGGATCAGAGGCCAAAGAAGAGGCAGCTTCTTGCTCGGCCCTGTCGGACCCCACCCATGTGACGCCTACTACATTTTCCACACTGAATGCTATGCCCGGGTGTCTAAGTTCAGTTTAGTTTAGTTTAGTTTGGATTACAAAGGCCTCCAGCCTGGTATGGCTGCTCAACCTGTAGGTCCCAACAAAAAAACCAACCAAAAAATGCTGTGCCCGGGTGTTTAACAAAGGCAGTGAAAGGAAGGGCCCAGGTGTCTAAACAAAGGCAGTGTCTAAACAAATTCAAGCAGTGTCTAATCAAAGGCAGAGGCAGTGTCTAAACAAAGGCAGTGCCCGGGTGTCTAAAAAGAGGCAGTGAAAGAAAGGGCCCGGGTGTCTAAACAAAGTCAAGCAGTGTCTAAACAAAGTCAAGCAGTGTCTAAATAAAGGCAAGCAGTGTCTAAACAAAGGCAATGCTCGGGTGTCTAAACAAAGGCAGTGAAAGGAAGGGCCCAGGTGTCTAAACAAAGGCAGTGTCTAAACAAAGGCAGTGCCCGGGTGTCTAAACAAAGGCAGTGAAAGGAAGGGCCCAGGTGTCTAAACAAAGGCAGGGTTAAAAATTGTAAAGCAGTGTCTAAACAAAGGCAAGCATTGTCTGAACAAATACAGTGCCCAGGTTTCTAAACAAAGGCATGAAAGGAAGGGCCCAGGTGTCTAAACAAAGGCAGTGTTTAAACAAAGTCAAGCAGTGTCTAAACAAATGCAGCGTCTGAACCAATCCAAGCAGTATTTAAACAAAGGCAGTGTCTGAACAAAGGCAGTGCCCGGGTGTCTAAGCAAAGGCAGTGTCTAAACAAAGGCAGTGAAAGGAAGGGCCCAGGTGTCTAAACAAAGGCAGTGTTTAAACAAAGGCAAGCAGTGTCTCAACAAAGGCAAGCAGTGTCTAAACAAAGGCAGTGTCTAAACACAAGCAGTGCCCAGGTTTCTAAACAAAGGCAGTGAAAGAAAGGGCTGGGCCGATCGCACCCATGCCACAGATCTAGATGCTTTTAACAATAAGACCCAACTCATCCCTGCCGAAAATGCACACGTGATGCCTGATATGTTTCACACTTTCTCACAATGAATGCTGTGCCCAGGCAACTAAGCAGAAACTCATTCCTGCTGACAATGCACACGCGATGCCTGATGCACTTTCTCACAAGGAATGCTCATCCCTGCCGACAATGCACACTGTGATGCCTGATATGTTTCACATTTTCTCCACAGTGAATGCCGTGCCCAGATGTTCATGCACAGGCAGTGAAAGAAAAGGCAGTGCCGATTGCACCCATACCACTGGATGCTCCTAATGGAAGGACCTAGCTCATCCCTGCCATCCCTACAAACCTGACGCCTGATATGTCTTACATTTTCTCACAATGAATGCTGTGCCCAGGCAACTAAGCAGAGGCGGCGGAAGGAAGGAGGAGGATCGTCTGTTGCCCTTCCGTCCTCTCCCCCCTCCCCCTCCCATGATGCTCCCTCTTCCTCCTCGTCCTCCTCCTCAGACGAGGGGGGTTCATCCTCCTCCTCCTCAGAGCCTCCCTCTTCTTCAGACGAAGGAGAAGGTTGCACCGGTGTTGCAGGTGGTGGTGGTGGTGGTGGTGGTGATGGTGGTGGTGGTGGTGGTGGTGGTGGTGGTAGTGGTGGTGGTGATGGTGGTGGTGGTGGTGGTGGTGGTGGTGGTGGTGGTGGTGGTGGTGGTGGTGATGGTGGTAAAACGCAAGAGCAGCAACAACATGAGGAGAAAATGCGGATACTGAAGGCCATAGATGAGAAGCTCAAGGTTAAAGAGCAGGTACGTGTGTGTGTGTATGTGTGTGTGTGTGTGTTTGTGTTTGTGTTATGTGTCTGTGTCTGCGTGTCTGTGTGTGAGTATGGTTTTTGCTTGTGTGTGTATGTGTGTGTGTGCGCGTGCACTTGTGCGTGTGTGTTTGTTTAGTTGTGTGCGTATGTGCGTGCGTGCACATGTGTGTGTGTTCCTGTGTGTGCATGTCTGTGTATCTATGTGTCTATCTGTGTGTGCATGTGAGTGAGTGTGTGCGTCTATATATGTGTGTGTAGGCATTTGTGTGTTGTGTGCGTCCTGCATTCTATAGTCTTCAAGAAAGGAAGCCCCCCTACCTCTGATCTCCTCTCTGACTTGACCCTCCACACACACACACACACACACACACACACACATACACACACACGCACACACACACGCACACCCACACCCACACCCACACCCACACCCACACCCACCTGCAGATCCCTCACTCATATACACACACACGCTCACACACTCACTCTCTTGCAGGAAGAGATAGATGCACACGAAGTGCTGTTTCGCGCACGCTCTCAGCAGCAGAAGCTACGGCAGATGAGAGCACAGCAGGAGCAGCAGGACATCCCTCTTGCACCGCACCTCAGAGGCAGTACCGCACCGCGCATATATATGTTGGAAGAGGCATGGGCCCTTGGGAGGATGCATGTGTGGCAGCAGCAAGACCAAGCAAGAGAGCAGCTGATGCAGCTCTCTTGGCATCCACTTGTGGCAGCCTTTGGGTGTGCAGCACAGCAGCAGCAGCAGCAGCAA
>Ga0307963_1003437_pt1:10000-12605 | contig 12605 bp, 17 predicted proteins | sample OrgLakmetagen594_FD_201829 | JGI IMG/M metagenome (GOLD analysis project Ga0307963, IMG submission 201829) | Saline water microbial communities from Organic Lake, Antarctica - #594 | ecosystem: Environmental > Aquatic > Non-marine Saline and Alkaline > Saline | place: Antarctica...
TGTGAGTCACAGTAGATTCAGTGTGAGATGCTCACACAGTGTGGTGTGAGTCACAGCATATTTTCTTTCACCTCACACCGACCAGATGTCAAGAATCAAAACACTGTCTGAGCAATCTTAGCAACCTCACAGCAGGGAGATGTGTGCACCTTTACCTTTTGTCTTGCACAGGTGGAGGTTGATGTTGACACAAATACAGGCAGGAAATATTGTCTTGCACAAATATTGTGTTGCACAGGTGGAGGTCGATGTTGACACAAACTCAGGCAGGAAATATTGTCTTGCACAAATATTGTGTTGCACAGGTGGAGGTCGATGTTGACACACATACAGGCAGGAAATATTGTCTTGCACAAATATTGTCTTGCACAAATATTGTGTAGCACAGGTGGAGGTCGATGTTGACACAAATACAGGCAGGAAATATTGTCTTGCACAAATATTGTGATGCACAGGTGGAGGTCGATGTTGACACACATACAGGCATGAAATATTGTCTTGCACAAATATTGTCTTGCACAGGTGGAGGTCGATGTTGACACAAATACCGGCAGGAAATATTGTCTTGCACAAATATTGTGTTGCACAGGTGGAGGTCGATGTTGACACAAATTCAGGCAGGAAATATTGTCTTGCACAAATATTGTGATGCACAGGTGGAGGTCGATGTTGACACACATACAGGCAGGAAATATTGTCTTGCACAAATATTGTGTTGCACAAATATTGTCTTGCACAGGTGGAGGTCGATGTTGACACAAATTCAGGCAGGAACGCATCAGGCATCCTGCACCTGCGCGTTTTCAAGGTGAACAACAGTTTGTGTGCGTGTGTGTGTGTGTGCGTGTGTGTGTGTGTGTATGTGTGTGTGTGCGTGTGTGTGTGTGCGCGTGCGTGTGAAAGGCATTTTGTGGAGAGTACGCAAGTTTATTGGTATGATTGCATTTGACCTCCTGCTGCTAAAAACCAGTTTGTGTGTGAGCGTGTGTATGTGTAAAAGGAACTTTGGTGGGAGCATGTGAGTGTGTTTTTGTGATTACGTGTGTGTACCTCTCTGCTAAGATGCATCCTGTCTCTGGGTTTGTCGAGCTCGTCGCAAGTGTTTTGCTATCTGATTCGAAGGTGCGAAACTTGTCCGTGCCATGGTTCTCAAGGTGTCACACTGATTTGTCTGGGTTTAGGGTTTAGGGTTTACCATTTCTGATCATTTGATCTGATGATGATGGTGATGACTATGGCTCTCAAGGTGTAGCACTCTTGTGTCTATACCATGTTTGATCATTTGATCTGATAATGATGACTATGGCTCTCAAGGTGTAGCACTCGTGTGTCTATACCATGTCTGATCAATTGATCTGATGATTGATCGTCGTGATGATGATGAATCTGATCTGAAGGTGTAGCAATTGTGTGTGAACCATGTCTGATCAATTGATCTGATGATGGAAGTGGAAACCACTCAGGCAGTGGAAGCTACTCAGGCAGTGGAATCCACTCAAGCAGTGGGAAACCACTCAGGCTTTGGAACACCACTCAGGCAGTGGAAACCACTCAGGCTTTGGAACACCACTCAGGCAGCGGAAACCACTCAGGCAGTGGAAACCACTCAGGCAGTGTAAGCTACTCAGGCAGTGGAAACCACTCAGGCAGTGGAGACCACTCAAGCAGTGGGAAACTACTCCCCACTTTAATCAAGGAAGAGAAGAGCTAATGATCAGTAGTTGTTCCATAGCGACTTCCGTTCCCCCCCTTCATTTCTGCTGGCATCTGGCTGGCATCTGGAAGAGGGAATGTCTGCGCAGGAAGTGAAGAAGCACCCTTCACATTTATTTTGGATAGGGTTTAGCAAAAAAAATAAAACTGTTACCCTCATGCTCCGTATCCTTTTGCGGGCATTTGGAAAAGGGAAGACTAAAACAAATCTTGCCGTAACATTAGTGTGTAGGGACCGGCTAGCAAGGCGCATCACGACAAAAGAAGCCATTTATATTTTGGGAATTGTAAATCCTCCGAACATTTATATATTATATTATATTGTAGGTATATACATAAGTAGCTTAACTTTACAAAGGGTTTACAAAGGGGGGTAACCGGCAGCCTCATATGTAGGCATTGCTGGATCAGCCAGCGTAAAGTAAACGTAGCTTAACTTTACACCTTTTACTTGTTGCGATCCAGGAGTCTAATCCATTGGGCTTCCCCATGTCTACTCCCAGAATATTGATTTAAGATATAGGTATATGCAATATGCATAAGTAGCATACAACCTGTTGCAAATCTGGGTAGTTCAAATCCATTTCAAGCCCACATTCCGAGTTGCCTGAACCTTAATGTCAAGTCCTAAAACACACACATGCGTACACACACATACGCACACGCACATAGACACACACAGACACACACACACACAAAGGCACACACACCCACACACACATACACACACGCACACACACCCAGGTCGTGTGTCGCTCTGCCTTTTGCTTCTTCCGACGCTCCCCTGCTGGCGCTGTGTTCTTGGCAAGCTACCCCACCGAGCTGCTCACAAACGAATACGGAAACCCCACACACACATACACACACGCACACACACCCAGGTCGTGTGTCA
>Ga0307963_1003438_pt1 | contig 12604 bp, 8 predicted proteins | sample OrgLakmetagen594_FD_201829 | JGI IMG/M metagenome (GOLD analysis project Ga0307963, IMG submission 201829) | Saline water microbial communities from Organic Lake, Antarctica - #594 | ecosystem: Environmental > Aquatic > Non-marine Saline and Alkaline > Saline | place: Antarctica: Organic Lake...
GCACACTTCAGCACACTTGCAAAAGAAAAGCACATGCTTCTCATCTTGAACTTCTCCACACTCACATTTATCACAAATGCTAGAACCCCCATGCCATTTGCAAGACTCCACTCTCAAATGGTGTGCATGCAATCCGAACCTGCTGAAATTCCTCAACACATGTTTGTCCAAATCCTTGTACAAGTAGGAGGGGATAGAAAATGGAGAACCTCTAGGACCACTCTCAGAACTCCCATACCACTTGTGATACGTCACTGCTTTCTTGTTTACTGCGCGAGGACATGAAAAATTTAGCTTCCCTCCATACCTCAAATGTTTGAAGCGCAACTCGCAAATGAACTCTTGCATGGGAACCTGTGCGTGTGGCTCTCAGCATTTTCTGTTTGAACATTGCACTACCTTGCAGTCCATTGAACGCATTCGAGACTTGGGCAGACCAGCAAGAACTATCAAAAGAAGCAAGATACAAATCTGTCTTCAGCACACAACGTAGAGTCTCACTGTTGAAATCAAGCATGCTATTAAAAAACCTGATGGAACAAGCACGGAACCAGAAAATTGCAAGGTACTTGAAAGAGGCTCTGAATTGGACCACAAAAACCTTCCACAAAGTGACGCTATTGTATAACGCTTTCTAAATTGAAGAGTTTTTTTAAAGAGCTTGATAGCAGGCAGACCTAAATCGATTTAATTGCAAAGCATGGCACTCCAGTAACGCCAGTAGCGCATGGCATGCACTGCTTGCCATTGCATATAAGAAATATGATCACTGAGAGACACAACCTAGTATGCAGCATGATCTCCAAAGCCATCCGCAAGACAGGCTCCCTAGGATGCTGCTTTGTCTGCATGGATTTAGGTAGCAGCAAACGGCTGACTAGTATGCAAAATCTTCAAATTCACAATGCATTTGAAACCAGGAATATTGTTACCTGCTCCAATGCTGCCCAATGTTCGCTTTCTCTACTTGCGCAACACAAACGGCTGTCAAAAATGAAAGCGCCGGATTTCATTAGGATAAAAAAGGTGCCAGCATACGCTTGAAGCTCTTGGTAGTGCAACAATATAGAAGACAGTTTTCCTAAACCAAAACTGCAAGGCAGCTCACCCAAACCTCTGCAATATTGCAACCTCTCCTAAAGCAATTTGCTTCCAAGCACACAGAATCCATCTCGGTCAAAAGAGGAACCGTACAAGGAGACACCCTTTCCCCTCTTCTTTTCCTGATCTATGTAGAACCTCTCTTACGGTGGCTTCATGTAGGAGGCAAAGGGTATGAGCACGACATTACATTGGACAAGCAACCCCAACCAGACCTAGAGCGCCTAGCCAATAGAAATATTAGCGGAGCCTTTGCCGATGACCTCATCTGTCAGACTTGCACTAAAATAACAGATCTGCGCACAAAAGCAGAAAAACCCTCCCTCTACTCGGATTGGGCTGCCCTCATTGTTTATGGAAGAAGACAAAAATGACAGGCCTAATCCACAATGCAGACAAGTACGGGAACACAAATAAAGAAAATTTGCCAAAGAAGCACCTGAAAGGTAATAGTGTCGTCCAAAGACAAACAACACCATTTATCTGGTCTAATGAGCCTTTAGTGTACCTAGGCGTGCAGCTCGCCATGAATATAAACTGGAAGCATCAGTTTACTTACTCGACAGAATGTCTCAAGGGAAGGCTCGAGGGCCTAAGCGCATCATACGCCTTATCCAGGCAAACACATGATGCCATCCATAAGGCTATCATACCAGGCCTGGCATATTCCATTTCTGTCACACAATGCACGGCTGTATAACTTAATCTCTAGGACAAAATGGTTGCTCGTGTGCTAGTCAAAGAACATAAGCTACCCAGGTACTTTTCTAGAGCCATGCTCAAGAAAGACTAACATAACTTTGGCATCCCCATCTGTGGCTGTCAAATACTATAGCCGGTCTACAAAAGCTATAATTGACAGTCTCCATGATACTAACTCAAGGCGCGGCAGAATATTACTAGCTATGCTGCAAAAGTAGACATGCTTTCTGACACAGCTCACAAACGGGACACTGGGAGCCCAGTCCGCCTTACCGCACAATAAACCAGCTAAAGTACAACATGCGGACAAGACAGCTCATTAACGCACGTATAAGCCAAGTGTGCCTGGCAAAGGCATAAAAAAACCACCCTTGATCAATGAACGAATTAAGCTTGTCACCAGTAAAGTGTTCCTAGGTGGCACAGCTCCCTCTTCTTCACTTTTCAAGCTAGTGCAAGCTATAACACATACAGCCCTTCTTGGCACTGGACATATCTGCATGACTCACAGAGCAAAGAAGCACGCACATAATGAAAGGCACGGAACTGAAAAGGGTATACGGAAGCAAGACAGCGAATGAAAAAGTATGTTGCTTTTAATAGACCAACAGCTCTGGTGAACGAAGGATTTGATCCTGCAAAGGTGGAAAATGTAGCCATACGACTGCTAAGCCACAAAAAAGAATCATTAGCACCAACACTATTGATGAAATGTTGCTTTTGCATTCAAGCCAGTTGACTTGACGAAATGAATTGAGTAATAAGCATTGGTTATAGATAACTGGACATGGAAAAAGATCTCTGAGCTCCGTCACCAAGTACTACATCAACATGAACCCCACACGCATACCATATAGACGGGCCGCAGGACCAATGCGCATACCATTTCAGCAGGCCCAAGAGCGTTATGGAATGCCCTACACTGTTAACTTAACCATGCACAGCCCCCCAACCTCACTAATAACCATCAAAACACCTCAGCACCTCCACGAGCAAGAAATACAACCACCTACAAACTGAACAAGACGCTTACAGAAGTAGAACAAGCGTCTGATGAAGAGATAGGAACGGGTCATAACTTCTCTCCATCACATACCCACCATCCCACAGACGTGCTCTGCCTATACAAGAAAGAGTGTGCCAAAAACACAGCAAGCAAGTTGGGGGCCTTCATATTTGTCTACCTGATGTTCGAATTTAATAACGGCATCAAAAAATAATTGACTGGAAAAAGGTTCGCTCAAGAACAAGGCAAGGGTCCAAGGTTATTGACATCCCAGCATCCCAGGAACAATACTTGGTCCATTGGCGTCTTGTGCCCTGGGCCCTTCAATACCATATAAAAGCATCTTTTAAATGTGCAAGCAAGATTCCAACTGCACGCAAGGATCTTCTAGGTCCTTGCTGCAATATTTGTTGGGCACCCCATAGCAAGGAAAGAACGGATGAAGTAGAACCTGACCACGAGCAAGCATTTCATTGCAGCACATGCATTCACACCTACCATTGGGATTGCCTTATAATCAAATTGGTTGTTAACATCACTATCAATCCTGGAGGCAGCGGCCCCACACTCACCATCAATAGAGCTGAGCTTGCAGCTGTGCTAGTAGCGGTACAAATAGGCCAAACTGAAATTGCTACAGACAGTGCCTCATCCCTCTTTCAGATTGGAAAGCAGCTATTGAACCCAATGGCTGTACTCCACCACTTGCACACGGACTACTCAAGGACATTGTTATTCTAATCCAATCCTCACCTTCTCCTGTCATTTCTTACAAGGTGAAATCTCACTCTGGTATCATTGGCAATGAGGGTGAAGACCACCTAGCACACAAAGCAGCAGTCAAATAAATTGCTGACCCCTTCTACGACCTGTTCTGGCTAAGTGTTCCAAACAAAGTTGGCTCCCATGCAGAAGAGCTACGAGTTTTGACTATCCTGCAAGACAAGTTAAAACACCACATGCACGCCCACCATTGCCTTGGTGAAGCTAACACAGATACACTGCTTTACAAGCTCTGGCAAAAATTGCATGATACGCCCGAGCGTGCAGCACAGCCCGACTCTCACACACAGCAACCTACTGCAGAGCCCCTTGCTCATGCCCAACTCAGTAAGACATTCTGGTCCATGCCAAATGTGACTTTTAAGGAGCAGGTACAAGTCCTGAAGTACAGGACAGACACGATACACACAGACAAGCACACCAAACGGTTTAGCCACACGACAGGGTCTGCCACATACCCTTTGTGCGGAGGATCAGACAGTGCGCCACATATACTTCTTAGGTGCAACAACCGTACTCTGAAAAGAATGCATATAAACCGACACCACCACGCAGTTAGCCTTTGTGGTGAAGAGATCAGTAAAGGCAAGCTGGGCTCAGCAATTGTCACAATGGATGCTTTAAACAGTGAAAAGTTATCGACCTTAACATTGACCGATGACATTGAAAGAAATATTCCTGACTGGGTTTTCCCAACACAACAAAACTTTCCAACTAGACATCAAAGCCGTCCAGATGACGTGTTAGTTATGCCCATTGAGGGAAGAGGCAGGCACTTGGATTCCAAACAGAATCCCACTAGGGACAGAGACATACATCTTGTAGAATTTTCCATTGAGGGAAGAGGCAGGCACTTGGATCCCAAACAGATTCCCTCTAGGGACAGAGACATACATCTTGTAGAATTTTAAATTCTGCTCAGACATAAACCCGCAACAGACATTAGAAAAAGCGCACAACCAACATCAACCTCTTATCCAGTGTCTACGGACAAGGAGCCTCCGAGGCATCTCTCGATACAACAAAGTCACACTTCATATTATACTTCTTGGATTCGGGGGAACAATCTACAATCAGTACACCATAACTCCTCTACTAAACTTGGGCATCCCCACGCACAAAGTGCACCAACTAGCTACTAAACTACACCGCCATGCAATAAAAAGCTTAAAACAAGATCACAAGAACAAGACACAAAATACACTTTAACAACAGCAACAGTGATACTGGGGGATTTGAAAGGGGGGTTACTGGTAGAGCGGCTGGCTTCAGGAGGGCTAGGCGCAGGTCGGATTGCATGGCTGACAACCTGTCGGATCCTCATTAGTCTCTGTTGTTTCTCTTTTTTTTTCGTCTTTCGGTGGGGCTGTGGCTAGTGCGAGCACTAGTTAAGAGCCTTTCCTTAATGCACGCTGGTGATTTCCAGTGTAGACTTTTACTTTTACTTTCACAACCATGATGCTCGACCAAGTACACATCAATCAGAAGAATGGTACTGCCCAGCCTGCCGGGATTTCTCTGAGGAACAAATGAAGCTTAAGCTTGGCGTACAAAAACAAAAAGCGAGATTTGGTTAGTCAATTGGGAACCAACATGGAAATTAGCAAAGAGATTAAGTCCAACTTTAAGTGTGTGAAGGATAAGGGGTTCTCAGACAGACGAGCCTCCCAGCCAGTGGAAATCCATGTTACGTGGTAACTCCTACCTTAAAGTGGCTGGTACAGAAAGTACCGAAGTGTGATGTCGCACTACGGAGAATTTATAACAGTGAGTCCACCATCACAACAGGTTGAGTTGACTGCATTCCTCCATACAGCTCGCTCCGCTGTCCTTGCTGAGAGCCACTCACGCATCGACATGCAATCTTTCAACAGCTCTCAACCCCCCTGAAATGGCCCACACTGACTTTTTTTCGTGTGTTTGAGTGGTGGGGGCGGGGCTGGCCGGTGCGGGCACCTGCATAACTTCCTCCCTTTAATCATGCTGGCTGTGTCATCGCTGGTAGCAGAGACTTTTCTTTTTTTCCTTATATCGGGCTGACGGGCTCTTTGCATTGGTCTCAGCTGGCACCAAAATAAACGCCGATTATAAAGAGGGTGCCAGTATTGGTGGCGCTATCTGTCTTGTACTTCGACTGATACAGCTGCTGGTCATGACAAACCGTTTTTGAATTAGGATCCAGCTTGTGTTGGTCGTGCATGTGTACTTATACAGCATCGAGATCTGAGAAAATGGAGAGCCTTTCTGTGGTGGCAGGATGCCAAATTCCCATGCAGGATGCCATTTCCAGTACTAACCCAATTCCAATCCTCCTAATCCTTATCCTGCTAAGGGCACGTCAAGTGTAAGGCGGTCTGCCACTAACTGGGCTGCACTCCGAGAATGTGGACACGAACCGTTTCAATTCTACTGGTTTCGGTCAGATAGTATGCTTAATGACCAATAGTGACACTTTGCAAAGGATAGTGCTGCTTTTAATTTATAGCCTCGTTCAAGTGCACTGGACAGCTCAATTGCTGAGCGTTTTTCAAGGACTGGGTGGGTGTGAGTTGTATGTACGAGCTGTTCAAACTGGGCGTGCTATTCCCATGCAAGAGTTTACTGCAGATTTAAAGCATAGGATGAGAGGTGTTTAGAGAGACGCTGAGTCGGTGGACCCCAACACGCACAACAACAAACTGGCCACTTATCATTCTTGGTTTGCCACCCCTTTTTCTAGAAATGAGCGTATGCCAACTATTGAACCACAGTATTTCCATCTTGATCTGTCCAAACATCATGTTATGCGCAACGTAAGTAGATTCCGCTTGCGTGCGCACACTTTGAAAGTTGAGGCAGCAGCGTGGCTTGAAGATGGTTCTTGCGTACGCGGCCAATGTCCTGGTGAAGATGAACATGTTCAGAACGAGTTGCATGCTCTTTTATTTTGCCAAGACCATCGAGTTTGTGAGCTGAGGAAACATTTTTCCTTTCTGTTTACACCTTTTTTTGGGCTTTTCAGCAGCCCAACCTTTTTGCTGCAACAGGTCAACAACCAACTTGTTCATAATTTCCTTTCTCAGCAGAACACTATACCTTACTTATTCTTTCTGAGCTTATGGATTCATTTGTGGCTGGCCGAGACCAGTCAGCAGCCGACCAGCCAAACAACCTGGCTAAAGGTCATCCCCCCACTGTAACCATTGTAACCATTATCCTGCTAAACAAGATCAATATTATATACATACACAGGCCTGATTGGCTCAGCATAAAGGTCCAGCACACCCTGACTTTATATGTAAAATTTGTAAACTCTGTAAAGGTCCAACACATCTTACCAAAAATGAAAATAAGGAAAGAACAAATTGAATTCCTTGATTGCTCATAAAATTTCTTCTGTTAATAAAATGAAACACAGTAGCAAAGCACCACCAACACCCACCAGTGTAAAAAAGACAGCAATGATGAAAATTCAAGTATTCAGGCCAAAACTATTTGTACAAAATACCTGCCACACCCTGCTTGTCTAACAACCTTTTGCACACACTGACTCATCCAAGTTGGTCGAGATCAGACACTCATATAGCCAAGGCACTGGCCTCAGCCTGCAATGAATCAGGGCCGAGCAAGCAGCAGATCACTCCAAGCCCCAGAGCCACAATTAAAGAAAGGGCCATGTAGATGGTGCCGCGACTTGACGATCCTCGTTTTGCGTTGAGCTTTTGGATCTGCACAAATTTGCAAGGCGCAAAAAGTCACAAAGTATCATACACAAATTGAGTATTATTGGATCTGCACCAGACGAAGTGATCTTCAGGCAGGTATGCTCCTGTTTGACCATAAAGCACACGTTCACAATTTGTCTGGATGCAAACTACCATTCTACTATAACGGTTAACAAAGCTTTCCTGCTTTCTCACAGCTCCTTCTGAGCGCGAAAGCTTGTGCAAGCTGGCCATCATACATGTCTAAACTACCTTGCACGACTTCCAGTCGATCAGATGTAGGAGTACCCTCCTTCAAGCCTCCACATACCTCCACATAAAGCTATGCATTAAGAAAGCTTGGCAATGGGCATTCAGGCAAAAAATTGAGCCTTGGGTCAAGAAGTGCCTGGCGGAAGCGTGACACTTGTGAAGCAAATTGCAGCGCAGCTGAAGTACGCCACAGAACAGACTCCATGGTTAGGGTTCTAGAGGTGAGCCACTTTGAGTAAGAGATAACTTGTGTGAGAGTAGCTCATCTTACCTCGACCACCCAATTGCTGAGCGTGGACAGGTTTGATCCCACACCGGTGGCATGCAGCAAGAAAGACACCACATAGTCCAGCAAGCACGCCACACAATTGGCAACGAGCGTTCCTGCACACATTTGACATAGCACAGACTTAAACACACGCAAATGATTGGGAAATCATTGCGCCCAAAATACACCGCTTCTGTAGCACTGAAGGAAAACCGTGAAATTGGGCAGCAAAACACCGGGTGTTCTGCTGAGCTAACCTCAACGTCCACCCTCAACCCAACCTCAATCACTTGCAACCAGTGTTCTTGTTGCCTGTAAGCAGCACTGATATCACAGATAAGGGATACTTGGAGGTACATACATCAAAGGTGTGCTATATACATACAGTCTTGTTCGTTGCTTGGTGTGTGCAGCACTAGATGCATGAATCCGTCACGCTTACATTCTGTGTTCAGTGCTTTGTGGTTATAGCACTAGATGCATGGGCTGTCACGTGTACGTTTTGATCACCCCTCTCGCAAACAAGTGGTCATAAATAACCAGCAGCACACCTCCCCTTGTCACTTGTCCTTGCAATCAGTGTGATGGGTGATGGAGTGCAGAGTGTGTTTACTGTTTGTTCAAAGGATGGGGACAGGCCTGTTTGGAGCGTGTTCATGATAACTTTTCTCTTTCTCTTAAACACTTGGCTGTGATGGCGAAATGCTTGATATTTTGCCCTCTACATGAATGCTTAAGAGAGGACGCTTGGTGACCATGTGTTATATGTGAAGAAGATGCGGCTGAGCGCCTGCTGCGTTGCATACATCTGAGCAGCTTTCATCCCTGCAAGGCCAGACCCCATTTTTAATACAATAGGGTGTGTCAAAATAGTAAACACGCTACACGCTTCAGCGAAGTACCTGTGAAACCACACGCCCCGCCTACCCCCCAAGAAAGGTAATTAGTAAATATACACTGTGTATGACCTTATGCTTGGTGATTGCTCCGCCAAAAGTACCAAGTGTGTGTATATATATAATATATATACGATTCTGGCCAACCCTATTAAGTAGTCACGTCAGCTCTTCCTAGGGGTCCTGGACGTGACTTGCAAGAAAATAAGCTCAAGCTCACATATGTCTCGCTTGCAGAGGTACAGATAGATTTAGTTGTGTTGGTACAGGCCTACCTTTCCCACAGGGATAAAAGAGAGATGCACCTCACGCACCTGCTGGAACCCACGCCCACGCCTTGGTCAGTACGACAGAGCCTACCAGCTTGGACAACCACCACCTGAAAACAGCAGTGTGTGTCTTACTCTCTTGCTTTGTAGCATTGTACAAGGTTCAACACCACCTGAAAACAGCAGTGCGTGTGTGTCTTACTCTCTTCCTTTGTAGCATTGTACAAGGTACGACAGGAACATTCTTCATTATAGATAAACAGCAAGCGATCGAGAGACCAAACATTCAAGACCTTTTACCTTCTCGCTTGTAGGCATTATAGTAAAACAGGCCCATCTTGTATGATGGTCACATCCAAGAGAGCCTTTTCAACTTGAGTCCAGTCCAACGTGAGTCCAGTATTTCAGTTGTACATTACTCTTTAGCCTGCTGCCCATACACAAGTACAAGCTCCAAAACCTGCAATCTATTCTGTACTGCCTATGCTTCCTACTTACGCGATCAATTTATTAAACAAATACCAGTTGTTTGCAGTTATTCTTTCTGCAAATATGGACATTCGACAAGACAAAGCATAAGGTTTCATCTCCCACATTACACTGTACTTGTATCAAAACCGTCTGCAGTACAGCTCCGTCTGGAATGATGATCAAATACCGCAAGTCAAAGTAATGTCGTGCAGTTGTGACACACACACACAAACCTGAGCATGCATCCCACAGGGGCCAGGAGCAGAGATGCCCATACATATGTCGGCTGCCTAAGGTGCTGTGTGGCAGCTGCAGCAGCTGTGAGGAATTCAGGACAGCCTGGAAAGAGCAATGCGTGTGTACGTGTGCGTGCAAGTGTGTCTGCGTGAGTGTGTGCGTATACGTGCATGTACGCATGTGCAAGCCTTTTGAGTACCCTGTTTTTAAAATAACAGCTGGGGGGGCCCAAGTACTCAGGCAAGATGGACAAAACGTGCGACGGTTTTGCTTTCTCTCACTTATGTATACAATTTTTTTTCACTCGTGTAGACGATTTCTTTCACTCGTATCAGGAGGCCTCTACAAGAAAAGTTGTGTACACCATGCCCTAAAACTGGTCAGGACCCCCCTGACCCACCCACCCACCCCTAGACCCCCCATGCAGTAACCTACATGACAAAAAGGTACCAATCTGCTCCTTTTTGAAACAGGCATCCATCTGCATACTCATCAAGACCTGAAACTGCACTGTTGCAGAGTTATAAGTCAAAAACTGAGATACAGACGCCCATGCACACGTGACCTACCAGGCACCCATATTTGGCTTGCACAGTCCCACATTGCTTCCATTTCTTCAGAATTCTACTGCCTAACTCATGCTGGCACAATCCTGTACGTTTGGGGTAATTTGCTGCTTCATTGGCTTGACTTACCCCGCGATCTGCACCCGAGCGCGTGTGCCTCTGACTTTTGGACATGTCCACAGCCCCCCCCCCTTAACCCAATGCAACACAAAAGGGTGCCACTCGACTGTGGGGCTTGAGCTGAGGATTCCGGTGATATATTTACAATTCCGTGGAAATGCCTCAGTAAACTTCTAGAGGGGGGTCCCAAAAACTGAAAACTGATAATAATTTCCCTCGACACCCCCCACTCCCCCTCGGATCGGGCTCGTTTATATATCAAACGATGATCTCAGGATTTTAAAAATGTAGTTATTAATTCAATCGACCCTTGTGTTCCAAAAGTTGTGCTTTTCTAAACCTCCTGCTCGTGCAGACAATTTCTTTCACTTGGCAGACAATTTCTTTCACTCGTGCAGACTATTTCTTTCACTCGTGTAATCTGCCTGCATTTGTCCATTCACAAAATGCGTACACACACACTCAGCAAGCCTTTTACTAGCCTTTTGGGAAAAGGAGCTAGTTTGAAACCAAAAACGGTGCACAACTTCTTTATGGCTGAAAATGACAAGAAAAGTAGGAGACAAGGGCACACATCTCTTTACTCTTTGCTGTGCAAACAGGTTGACAAAATTTAGACCCAGGTATTAAGATTTGGAAGCCCCTCTTTAGCAGAATAAACCTTGCAGCACACCGTTGACATTCAAACCTGGAACTTGCTCCTCCCTTGCGCTCCCACCCTTACAACACACACCAGCTCAATACAGCACTCCCGCATTTCATTAAAATGTGTCATGACACATAAAGAGTAGGGTTGGCCAAATCAATGTGCATACACTACACATATATACAGGATGCTTAATTTAGGCCTGGAAGTCACCAGATATATGGTCGTATATTGCACAATCTGCACACATACAATTCAGGCCAACAGAAACCAAATCAATCTCCTTGAACATGTTTGACCCGCTCTTCGAACCATCCCCCACCACCCACCCACTCACCTGGGCAGCCCAATTCTGCAGTCAAGTGTGCCACCGCAACCACAGTCACCACACACAGCATGCCCATTGTGAGCGCGTCGATCAGCCTGATAGCTGTCCTCCTTTGCCGCCTGTATGCCGTGGGCAGTGAGCGGTGGTGTGTGGGTGTGGTGGGAGCGGTGGTGTGTGGGTATGTGGGTGTGGTGGGCAGTGAGCGGTGAGTGTGCAGGCGACCAAGCATGCTCGATTGCAACCTCAAGTCCATAGGAGCCGGAGGGTTTTCGCTGTTGCACATCCTGAGGTAGAAGTCATGACTTTGGGAATGCGATAGCTTGCACGTGTTGATTCCATCACCACATGGATGGAATCACATGTGGTGGAGGATCCATCACAGTGTAGGATCCATCACAGTGTAGGATCCATCACAATGGAGGATACATCACAGTGTAGGATCCATCACAATGGAGGATCCATCACAATGGAGGATCCATCACAGTGTAGGATCCATCACAATGGAGGATCCATCACAGTGTAGGATCCATCACAATGGAGGATCCATCACAGTGTAGGATCCATCACATTGGAGGATCCATCACAGTGTAGGATCCATCACAATGGAGGATCCATCACCACATGGACGAGAACAGTTTTAAGCCATTCGTTATACACACGCAGCGCACAAACATACAACACCAAAGGGCAGGCACGTCTGACCCATTACCTGCTACTACGCAGCGTGTCCATCATCGCAATGGTGCTGGCACTGATCTGCATGTTGGAGCTGGCAGCAGTACTCGGCTTGGAGGCAGTGTCACTAAAATCACCCCCACCACTCCGACCACCACCACTACCACTGTTGCTGCTGTTGCTGCTGTTAAAGCCACCCCCGGCATTAGACCCGCTGCTGCTGCTGCTGCTGCTACAACTATTGCTGCTGCTACAACTATTGCTGCTGCTACAACTATTGCTGCTGCTACAACTATTGCTGCTGCTACAACTATTGCTGCTGCTACAACTGTTGCTGCTGCTCAGGTTCAAAACCGTCATACTCTCCCTTTCCCTGCTGACGTCATTGCTCCCTCTGCTGTCCGTACCGACACTGCTCCTGTCTGTACCCCCACCACTTTGCATGCCGGAAAGCGCTTCTCCTCCGAAAACGCCTCCAATCCCTGGATCAACATCGCTGGTGCAGCCAGAGCCAGCGCTGCTGCTCCTAACGCTGCTGCTGTTCCTGGTGCTGGTGCTGCTGTTGCCGTGGGAGGGCGGG
>Ga0307963_1003439_pt1 | contig 12602 bp, 12 predicted proteins | sample OrgLakmetagen594_FD_201829 | JGI IMG/M metagenome (GOLD analysis project Ga0307963, IMG submission 201829) | Saline water microbial communities from Organic Lake, Antarctica - #594 | ecosystem: Environmental > Aquatic > Non-marine Saline and Alkaline > Saline | place: Antarctica: Organic Lake...
CATCTTCAAAATCCCCACACAGTGCAGGTATCTATCTGCAATCACATCTTCAAAATCCCCACACAGTGCAGGTATCTGTCAGCATGCACAGTGTCAGTGCATCCGCACACAGCGCACATATTTGTCGTATCAGCAATCACATCTTTACAATCCCCACACAGTGCAGGTATCTATCTGCAATCACATCTTCAAAATCCCCACACAGTGCAGGTATCTATCTGCAATCACATCTTCAAAATCCCCACACAGTGCAGGTATCTGTCAGCATGCACAGTGTCAGTGCATCCGCACACAGCGCACATATTTGTCGGCATGCTCATGCTCATGCTCATGCTCATGCTCACTCTCACCTGGGCGAAACCGTTGCATGCCTCCACCATCTCCACAAAGTTTTTGTAGCCGTGCAGCTGGTTCACATCTCCGTTGCGTGCCTTGATCAATACCTCGCTCGGGTACATCTGTGGCGTGTGAATGTGTGAATGTGTGTGCGTGTCTGTGTGTGTGCGTGCCTGAGTGTGCACATTCCTGTTGTGTGCCTTGATCAACACCTCGCTCAGGTTCATCTTTATTGTGTGTGTACGTGTGTGTGTGTTTGTGTGTGCAGTTGCATGCAGATACACGCATGCAACCTGCCCTCTCTCAATCCTAGCGCAGGACACATACACATGCACGCACACTCACACGCATTGCCACAGCAATAACGTTTATGTGTGCATAGTCACACACCAATAACGTGTATGCATACACACAACAAAAACGTGTATGCATAGTCACACACAACATGTGCATGTGTGGCAATCGTCGTCACACTCAAATGCACATGATCACAAGCGCAGAAACACATGCAGCATGCGTGCGCATCCTTACCTCAGTGCCCATGCCAAGCATTTTTGCAGTCTCTTTGCCGATGAGCAAATGGTCGCCTGTGATCATCTTGACTTGGATACCCTGCACGTGTGTGCGTGTGTGTGTGTTGTGTGTGTGTGTATGTGTGTGTGTGTGTGTGTGTGTGTGTGTGTGTGGCATTTTTGAGCATGTGTGTGTGCATGTGTGAGTGCGTGAGTGCAAGTGTATGTGTATGCATTTTTTGATCCTAAGAATGTAGTGTGCCTGGAAGATGATGAATGAAGCCTCCAGCCAATAGGACGAGCGTTGCCAAGTGTGTGTTGCTGCCACGACAACGTAGAACGAGCGTTGTCATGTGTGTGTTGCTGCCACGACAACGTAGAACGAGCGTTGCCATGTGTGTGATGCTGCCACGAGAAAACAAAAAAAAGTGTGCACGAAGGCCGATTTACGCAACCCCTCAAGCCGCTTGAAACTGCACGGCAGCGGATCTAATGGGAACAATATAATTCAGACCAACGCCCTGCTTATACAAAAAGAGAGGGTGGCATGACACGGTCTTGTTAAGCTGATACAACAGCCTGAAGCTGCTCCAGGGCTGCAGAGTGCCTACACTCACATCAGTCCGTGGCGAGACATACAATTGCAACCAGCCACGCGTGCGCACGTTTCCTCATAGGTTGCTAGAAACACACAATGTGGTCCTCTTGGTGTTGTGCCGAAGGGCGCCAAAAAGGAGCAGCAGTGCCTCAATACTTACGTGCACACATAGGATCATCGATGCAAGGCAACCACGCATGCATGGTACACCGGAAGTCAAACACACACACACACACACACACACTAGTAGCGCAATACTACCACGCACGCACAACACAACAGAGCTTGTACCGCACCTGCTGCTGGCAGCGTTCTATGGTTTCCTTGGTGTCGTGACGTGGGGGGTCAAAGAGGGGCAGCAGTGCAAGCATATCCCACTTGGTCTGTCCGTCCTTGCCATCGCCCTCGGCCATTGCCAGACCCAAGGCACGGAAACCTGGGGGTGTGTGTGTGCGTGCGTGAATGTGCGGGTGTGTGCTCATGTGTGTGTGCATGTCCGTGTGTGCGTGCTGGCGTGTGTGCATGTGCATGAGTGTGTGTGTATGTGCGTGTGTGTGTACTGGCGTGTGTGCATGCGCATGTGTGTGCGTGTGTGCTAGTGTGTATGGTAGTGTGTGTGAGTGTGTGTGTGCATGTGTGTGTGAGTGCGCACGTACCGCGGTTGGCAAATTCCACCATCTTGCCGTTGACCACGGAGTCTAGGGCATCTGCGTTCCAGGCCTTGGCCAGCACCACCTGTGTGTGTGTTTACGTGTATTATTGTTTGGGTGTGTGTGTGTGCGTGCGTGCGTGCGTGAGCGTTTTTGTGTGTGAAATCGAGTTTAGGTGTACGTACGTGTAAGCTAGATTAGGTGTCAGTGCGAATGTGACAGAACATATGTGAAGCTCTGTTTTTTGCTGCGATTGCAAATGTGACTTTCTGTTGATTTGAGGATGGTTGTCAAAAGAAAAGAAAAGAAAAAACGCTGGCAGTGTACAACCACTTCACACATTAATTATGGAGAAGGAGCCACTTTGGTACTGGGAACCGTCGAAAGCTGTCAAAGAAGGACTGTCCCCCAGACAATCAAACTTTTGTCCCTCAACTGTTGGTCATTTATGGTTCTCAGATGTGCGCAGAATGCGCAACCAGTTGCTTGCCAAAAACTCCATACAAACTCAGACATTCTACTTGCAATTAAACACTAGTCACATACATTAACACACACAAGCACACGCCTGTGGCGACCCCTCGAGGACACGGAGGGGCGTGCGCACAGTCACGCGTAAAAAACGACGTAGCTTCAATGTGCCTTTTGTTCACACACAAGCATACACGTCTGAGGCAACCCCTCGAGGACACGGAGGAGCGTGCGCTTAGTCGCGCGTAAAAATGACGTAGCATTAATGTGCCTTTTTGTTCACACACACACACACGCACGCACGCACGCACGCACACACACGCCTGTGGCGACCCCTCGAGGACACGGAGGAGCGTGCGCCCAGTCGCGCGTAAAAATGACGTAGCATCAATGTGTCTTTTGTTCACACACACACACACACACACACACACCCACACACCTGTGGCGACCCCTTGAGCACACGGAATGTGCGCCCAGTCGCGTGTTCCAAGCAGTACGCAATGGTGATCTTGTCGTTGGGGTTGAAGGGGAAGTACTTCGTGTGCTTGTACTGCGTCTTCAGCGCGTCCTGCAGGGGAACGAGCAAAGTGCGGGCGTCCTTAGTGTGATTCTGTTACTTAGTGTGCTTGTACTGCCGGTTACCCCCCTTTGTATACCCTTAGTGTGCTTGTACTGCGTCTTCAGCGCGTACTGCAGGGGAACAGCAGAGGGAGAGGTGAAGTTTGAAGTCAGCTCTTGGCGGCGACTTTGTCAGTTGGATGGATGGTGGCTACAGGTGCTCAAATGCTGAGTCTGAAGTTGGCTCATGTGGTCAGTTGGATGGATGGTGGCTTATAGTGCATTGGAGCAAAGTCTGAAGTTGGCTCATGTGGTCAGTTGGATGGATGGTGACTTAGAGTGCATTGGAGCAAAGTCTGAAGCTGGCTCATGTGGTCAGTTGGATGGATGGTGGCTTAGAGTGCATTAGAGCAAAGTCTGAAGTCGGCTTGTGTGGTCTGTTGGAAGGATGGTGGCTTTTGAGTGCACTAGAGCAAAGTCTGAAGTTGGCTCATGTGGTCAGTTGGATGGATGGTGGCTTATAGTGCATTAGAGCAAAGTCTGAAGTTGGCTCATGTGGTCTGTTGGAAGGATGGTAGCTTTTGAGTGCATTAGAGCAAAGTCTAAAGTTGGCTCATATGGTCAGTTGGACTTGGATGGAAGCTTAGAGTGCATTAGAGCAAAGTCTGAAGCTGGCTCATGTGGTCAGTTGGTTGGATGGTAGCTTAGAGTGCATTGGAGCAAAGTCTGAAGTCGGCTCATGTGGTCTGTTGGATTGGATGGTGGCTTAGAGTGCATTATAGCAAAGTCTGAAGTCGGCTCATGTGGTCAGTTGGTTGGATGGTAGCTTAGAGTGCATTTGGAGCAAAGTCTGAAGCTGGCTCATGTGGTCTGTTGGATGGTAGCTCAAGTTGCTCGAGTGCTGCTACCTGTGTGTGCTTTGGTGCCTTTGGGTGTGCTTTGAAACTGTTGAGTGGGTGTGTGGGTGCTTTGCTACCGTTGAGTGGGCCAAAGCAAATGGTCAGGAGTGCTGCTGCCCGTGTGCATTGGTACCTTTGGGTGTGTGCTTTGTTACCTTTGGGTGTGTGCTTTGTTACCTTTGGGTGTGTGCTTTGTTACATTTGGGTGTGTGCTTTGGTGCCTTTGGGTTGAATGTTTTTGTCGGTGACACCTCCTTCACAGAGTGGATGTGCGTTGGTACCTTTGGGTGTGTGCTTTGGTGCCTTTGGGTTGAATGTTTTTGTCAGTGACACCTCCTTCACAGAGTGGACGCAGACTGTGTGTGCCTGAACAAGATGCTTCCGTGTGAACTCACCCTGCCACTTAATAATAAACAATACATAATAACAATCTTGGCCACAACCGTACATATACGCCGTATGTGATTGTATACCTTGCGATTTTCCAGCCAGAAATATCGTATATACACCGTATGTATAAGGAGACACAACGTATGTATAAGGAGACACACCGTATGCATAAGGAGGTAGGAATGATTACACAGGTAGGAATGATTCCAATCTGGCTCTTACCTTCCAATCTCAGTATAGTTCTGGCCAACCATACTTATCAAGTGGCTTTGGGGGGAGGGGGGGTGCAGATAGTTGATGCGTAGCAGCGCTTGTCCACTCGTGTTGCATACGCATTTACAGTTTACACACGCACACGCGCATGTATGCACACCCACAGGCACATGCGCATACACACGATCACACACACACACGAACACACAGGCACACGCGCATACATACATCCACACACCCACATACACACGCACACATACAAACGCACACACCCGGTCAGGGTACGAGTTCCACAGCACCATGTCGATGGGCTCCTCTGTGATTGTGTTGGCTGACAGAGCACCTGGGTCATTAATGTATAAAAGTGTGTGTGTGTGTGTGTGTGTGTGTGTGTGTGTGTGTATTTGTGTGTGTGTGTATTTGTGTGTGTGTGTGTGTGTTTGTGTGTGTGTATATGTGTGCGTGTTTACAGGGCACCTGAATTAATTGAAAATAAGCCTGTGTGTGTGCATGTAATATTGCAATTGGATTATGCCCAAAATGAGAGGCGAACCTTGCGGCGTTCAGCACACTGAAAAGTAAAAAATCAAGCCCACCACTGAGCCCACACTGAGATACCTCCCTGCAACAACGAGACTCGACCGAAAAATGCATGATCACCGGATGTGGATGGCTATCCATACATTTCTTCCAGTTGGGAAAAATATAAGTTAGGTCCACCTCCTGCACAGCTCTGCCTGCCTCATTGCACGCACCCATTTTCATGATCTCTGGAATCGCCATACTGCCCACTGCCATGACACTCTCTGACTCAATGGACAGCTTGTTCAAGGTCAGCGTGCCGGTCTTGTCAGAGCACAGCACGTTCATGCCTGCGTGTGTGTATGTGTGTATGTGTTTGTGTATGTGTGCGTGTGTGTGTGTGTGTGTGTGCGCGCGCGCGTGTACGTGTGCAATATGCATGTGTGTGTGCAGTATGCGTGTGTGCATGCGCGCATGCATGCATGAATGTGTGTGTTTCTATGTGTGTGGTTATGTGGTTGTGTGTGAATGTGTGCACATGCGCTTGGTGACACTTTTTCAGAGTCAGAGCGAGGCACATGTGCGTGTTTCAATGTGTGTGGATTTGTGTGAGTATTTGTGTGTGTTTGCGTTTGCATCACCATAACACTCTCTGCCTCAGTGAAGCATTCGTTTAGAGTAAGTGTGTCACAGCATACGCATGCATGCATGCACGCACACACACACCCATGCAAGCTCGTTAGCCTACACAGCGGAACACATACACACACCTGCCATTTCTTTTAACGCCATGTGACGATAGCGCGCTCACATGGGAGCGTGTACGCTGTACGCTCTTACCAACACACAAGCACACACACACAAATACACACACATGCACACGTACACATACACACACACTACAAATACACACACCTGCCATCTCCTCCACAGCACTCATACGTGTGACAATAGCGCCCTCGCGTGCGAGCTTGTACGCTCCCAGTGCCAAGGTCACGGACAGCACAGTGGGCATGGCAATGGGGATGCCGCCCACTAAGACCACCAGCATGTTGAGCAGCGTGGGGCAACCCTCTGCATGCACACAAGTGTGGCGTGCACGTGTGTGCATATCAGTGTGAGTGAGTGTGTGTGTATGTTTGTGTGTGTGCGTGTGTATGTGTGTGTCAATTTTAAGTGCATGTGAGCGTGTGTCTTTGTCGAGACCATGAGCATGTTGAGCACCGTGAGGCAGCCCCCTGTGTGCACACAAGTGTAGGACAAAAACATGTGCATTAAAAAGCTCATTCAAGCGTGTGTGTGTGTGTATGTATGTATGTATATGTGTGCAGTCGTACGTCCGCATGTGTCAGAAGGCCCCCTGCATGTTGAGCGCTGTGAGGCAGCAGCGTGCACGTCTAACAGCACGAACAATGATTGTTTGGACGACTCATAATACTCTTATTCACGCATGAGTGCGTAAGCAAGAACCAAATTGAACACACAGTTTTGCTTCTCGTAGCATTCCCCATGATCATGTAACACACACACTCACGCACCCACACCCACACCCATTCACACGTACGCACCCATGCACCCGTGCTCACGCACCCACACCCACAACCATTCACACACTCACACTCACGCACCCACACCCACACCCATTCACACGTACGCACCCATGCACACACACTCATGCACCCACACCCACACCCATTCACACGTACACACCCATGCACACACACTCACGCACCCACACCCAATCACACGTACACACCCATGCACAGAACACCCACACCCATTCACACGCACACACCCATGCACACACACACACTCACACACCCACACCCATTCACACGTACACACCCATGCACACACTCACGCACTCACCTTTCCCAATTACAAAACACACACACACAAACAGACACACAACCACTCATGCCGTTCTCACCTATCTACCCAGCTTGCTGGGCGCTTACCTTTGCCTCCCACACATTCGTGCGTGTAGTTGCCGAACTGCACAGCTAGCTCCACTACCACCCACAGCAAGATGGTGATGATGCAGATCGCACTGATCTTATTCATCACAATCTGTGTGAGGAGCGTGATGGAGGTTGCCAGTTGAGTCCATTAGTCAGAGCAGCAATTTCTCAATGGCTCTTGGTAAAAGGCCAAGAATAAATGAACGCTACATGCACTTGCTCCCCCCCTCCTGTTAAGGGTCGTACGCACATACACATATTTACACGCACACATAAATTCACACACACTCACATGCCCCCCCCTGATAAGGGTCACACACACACACAAACACATATACACACATGCGTGCACCAGCTAACGTCAACAGACACACGCACACGCTTCTTTGTTCATGGATTTGCAGTAAGTTGGTGCAAGCCTACTCAAGGAGTGAATGCCCAACCCAGGCTCGGCAGTGCAACGTGGAGCGGTCAGCCAAACCATGCGGTCCAGAAAAGAGCGCTATTCATGCGCACACCCCAATAATTAATGCACGAGCTAATCTATCGATCTGTGTTCCGTTGTTAGCAGCAGCTGTGCATCAAAGGTGCGCACACCACCTTCATACTTGCGCACGTCCACAACATCCCCCCCCCCTGCCCACCGCATGAACAAACACACAACACATTCACACAACAACAGAGCAGCGCCTTCTTGTCATGACAGAACCCCACCTGCAGGTTGGCTGTGTTGTGGGTTCCGCTGATCAATGCTGCTGCACGTCCGAAGAAGGTGTTAACCCCGGTGGCGTACACCACAGCATGACGCTCTCCCTGCAAACAATACCACAAAAGAATGGTTCAATAGCGCGCCGCAGTTGTTAGAACAATATCGTGCTTGCTTGCTTGTAGCTGCATGATGACAAAAGTGCACGTTGCTATCTTTGTAAGATTTGTTGGAGCTGAGATGCAGTTTGTATACCCTTCCCACTGTGAGCACAACAAGTGACAGCCCTGTTTTGGCATTACACACACACACACATCAATTCCTGTGTGTTTGCTCCTGCTTTGTGTACTGAACATGGGCTGCTTAACACAAATAAAGGCGGAATGAGGCAAAAAAAAACATGGAGCGACAAAAATTATCAGCGCTACGACTTCAGACCACATGTTGCAATGTTTTAAAAAGGAGGTAGAAATGTCTGCGCACACACACACACACACTCACACACATGCTTGTGCAGATTCTCATATTAGCACGATCACATGCATAAGTTTATGCACGCGCGCACACAGACACACACACACACACACGCATGCACACACAAGCTCACCTGCTTAATGCTGGAGCCACTGAAGGCCACGTGTCCAGTGAATTTCTTGGCAGGCAAGGACTCCCCAGTAAGGGCAGCTTGATCAATCTGAGTGTGTGCGCATTTGTGTTTGTATGTATGTGTGTGTAATTTATTGTGAGGAAGGTATAGGCAGCAATGTTAAGGCAAGAAGCCTTTCCAGTTTAGGATAGCACAGTGGTGTACGCACATGGCCATATAGGCTGTGTGCACATGGCAGCGTGCACGCCGTTTAGCTCTCTGTACCAGCCACGCTTACGCAAAACACACAAACATGCAGTACAAGTCCTCATGCACAAGTGCACACACACACACACACACCAAACGTGCAAACACACAGCATACACACACCTGCAACAAACATATGCGCACGCACACCTGCAACACACACATGCGCACGCACACCTGCATCGGCGCTTCCTGTTCTCCAGGCTCCCCCCCTTCTTCCCCCAGCAGCTTGACGTCGGCCGGCACGATGTTGCCCAGACGGATTAAAATCACATCGCCAGGTACTAAGTTCACAGCGTCTATGGTCACTATGGCACCATCTCGCAGGGCCATGGCTTTGGGTGCTAGGGCGGCCGTCAAGGCCTGCAAGAGCACGTGCATGTTGTGTGTGTACATATGTGTATGTGCGTGCAAGTTTTCTTGCAGGTGCGTGTGTATGTACATGTATGGATCTGCGCATATATCAAAGAGAGAGCAAGGTCAGCAGCAGCAGGGAACAGCACGCTTACAGAGGCGCAGCTGGGATGAGGAGGACAAGAATGGCAACAGGCCGAGACGGCGGCACATTCCCTGACCGGGCTAAGTCTGCCTTCTCAAAGCGCGTTTACTCGGGAAACAACGACCCCGCCTTGAATGCAGCGTAGTTTAACCGTGCCTGATCGTTAAAGTATTGTGGCAGCGTGCCTGGAGCGAGCGTCGTTGGAGCGCGTGCCTGGTCGTTAGAGTGTTATGGCAGCGTGCCTGGAGCGACTGCAGCAGGGCGAGCAACTACACCAGGCCTCCTGCAATGTTGCTGTTCATCTTAAGGTAGCTCTGACCCCTGTGCCTCCTTTGGGAAATCTTACTCAGTGTCTAGGCAACCAGGGTGTTGTTGCAGCGTGTGCCTGGATCGACGACGCAACTGATCTACCTAAGGCCCAAGGCAGCAGTTTATTCTCTATAACGTAGATTGATAGCACGCCGCTCAGGCCTCTCAACAAAGACGACACCCTGGTCAACGAGCAGGCGACATCGAGGCAGCCCACCTTGATGGCCTTGTCGGCGTTGCTCTCTTCGTAGTACGAGATCACAGCATTGATGATCAGCAAGCCCACAATGAGCACAAAGTCCGGCACGTCCAGCAGGGCAATGGAAATGATGGCGGCGGCTTCCATGGCCCAAGCAAGGGGGTTCCACATGTACCTGGTGTGTGTATTATGTATGTGCATGTGTGCTTACGTGTGTTTGAAGATGCTCTCAATACCAAACAGAAGGGCAGCTTGCACTCTCACACCTCCGTGTGAGAGCAACAGGGAGCGATGGAGCAGCACCAAAGATAGAACCAGGACCAGAGGCACAGGGAGCAATGGAGCAGCAGCAAAGGGCAACGACACATGCGTCTGTTATACAACGCTCTACACTACTCTCCCCTTGTCCAACCCTCACTCAATCCTCACTCACCCAATGAGCACGAGATGGATCACCTATTTAGGGAGCACCAAAATGGCTCACTCACCTGACTTCCCTACACTCCAAACTCAATCACCCAAGATGAACCGCTAAGCCAAGGAGCACCAAAATGGCTCACTCACCCAAGGAGCACCAACCAAAATAGCTTGCTCACCAATGAGCACCAAGATGGATCACCTACCCAAGGAGCACCAAAATGGCTCACTCAACCGACTCCCCTCAACTCCTCACTGACCCGAGATAGCTCTCCCACCAACGAACACCAAGATGGCTCACTCACCCAAGGAGCACCAAAAAGGATCACTCACCCAAGGAATACGAAGATGGGGTTCCTTGTGGAGTCAGGGAGCTTGTTGGGACCGTGGATTTGCAACCGCGCGGATGCGTCTGCGCTGCTCAACCCGTGGGCGGAGCACTACAAGTGCAGGTCAGACAACAGACAACAGACAATAGGATTGTTTACGCAGGATGCAAGGTTTACAGGGAGCACGGTGTGCAGGCCATTGTGTGCTCGGTTGTGTGCCTTCTGCGGAAGTGTGTAAACAAATGCGTCGTGTGCTTTAATTTGCAGTATTGTGCAGTTGTGTACTGCAAGTTGCAGATCAACACTGGTCACACATGGCCGCCTCCTCAACCAGCGGCCTCAGCGAGATGCGTGCGGCACTCATTACGTGAGCCCTGCTCAAATAAATGCTGTATGTCCGAGCAGAGTCTGGTTGCCTTTGATGCCACTCACGTTCAAATAGCTGAAGGCATCATCCAGCCCAATCTTTTCAAAGTCCACCTCATCAACCCCTACGTCTTTAGTCAGGGGCTCCTTCATCTCAATCTTGATGTTCCCTGCAAGAAGAATTTGAGGAGCCAGGCACCCTCATGAGCATCAAACCAGTAAGGCGGCACCAACACTCATCAATGCTTCCGTTTTGCGTGTGCATGAGTGCGTACGCGCGCAAAAGCGAGCGTGTGTATGTGTTTGCATGTGCGTGTGTGTGCGTGTGTGCATGTGTGTACGTGTGTGTGCGCACGAATGCAAGCGTGCGTTACTCACGCGTATGTGCGCATGTACGAGCGTGTGTATGTACGTTTGTGTGTGTTTGTACATGTGTGAATGAGTGCGTGCACGTGCATGTGTGTGTGTCGTGTGACGTGCATATATGTGTATATGTGTGTGCGTGTGTGTGCGTGTGTGTATGTGTGTGTGCGTGTGCGTGTGCGTGTGCGTGTGTGTGTGTGTGTGCGTGTGCGTGTGTGTGTTTGTGTGGTGTATGTGTGTGCGTGTGTGTGTGTGCGTGCGTGCGTGCGTGCGTGTGTGTTTGTGTGTGTGTGTGTGAGTGTGTGTGTGTGTGTGTGTGTGTGTGTGTGTGAGAGAGAGTGTGTGTGTGTGTTACTCGTCCTATCATCATCCCTAGGACTCCGAGAGAAATTGGAGTTCAGGAGTGTCGACGGCAGCTTACACTTTTAAGCCCGACTCGCGGATTTCCCTCTGATGCTCTTGAGTCGAATCGTTACCTCCGTTCTCTTCCTTTTCCTCTGCCATCCTGCTTGTATGACGGCTCTCAGAGCTCCTCCTGTCCTCCTGACGCTGCGACCTGGAAACGGCTTAGCCCCGCACACAGTTTATTACAAACTCACGCCGTCAAGGAATGCAGTGTGTGTGCACGTTTGGCTCCATCATTGAAACGAGTTTTAATTACTTCTTGTCTTTCCAGCGGACTTTGCGGCTTCACTTTTTTTATCACGTGTCCAAAAATGGAAGGCTTTGGGAGTAAAATTTGGGAGTAATTTAAATAATACTATGTTTAGCTATGGGTAAAGGGGGCGAGTAATGGCGTGCCTTCAACATTTGACAAGTACAGCTGGTGTGAGTGCTTGCATGGGCGACAATGCACACGCACACCTGCACACGCACACACACACACACACATACACACGCACACGCACACGCACACAGGCACACAGGCACACACGCACACACACAGGCACACACATAACATACGTGCACAAAGATACCAGAGGGGGCTGACTGAGCCCAAAAAAAGGGTATTTTTAAAATGTGAAATGAGCACGTGCGCTTCCTAAACCCTAAACCTTAACCCTAAGTTGCTATGTTTAAGTTTAGCACCCAGAGGCAGGCGTGCTCTGAATTTTTATTTGCACCTAAGCTTGAACTTAGCAACTTAGGGCGCACATGTCTGATTTCCGTGGCGTGGACCCCACTTTTCACCACAACATATTTACAGCAGATCACCCACTCCACCAAATGGCATACTTTCGTGTGGTATGGAGTTGTTGAAATATACAAATATGATTGCAAAAAAATCAAGTGAAAAGATGAGGTGCATGGTAATGTGGCTCAGCATGTGCTGTTTTCCCATAGAAAGGCACCAAATTAGGGTTTGGGCAGTCAAGGTGAGCTTTGACCCCCGTCAATTTGCGCACACTGTGACTTACATGGATATAAGCACATCCTCGTGCAGCTTACAA
>Ga0307963_1003441_pt1 | contig 12598 bp, 16 predicted proteins | sample OrgLakmetagen594_FD_201829 | JGI IMG/M metagenome (GOLD analysis project Ga0307963, IMG submission 201829) | Saline water microbial communities from Organic Lake, Antarctica - #594 | ecosystem: Environmental > Aquatic > Non-marine Saline and Alkaline > Saline | place: Antarctica: Organic Lake...
GAGATCAAGTACTGTGAGGACACCAGACCTCAGAACCAGCTAAACGCCGCAAAGGAACAGCACAAAGAACTTTGCAACATTCTCCAAGGAGCCTCTGTTACTCTTCACATCATCCTTTTGGGTGTGGGCGGCACCATCTACAACACTCACACTCTGAAGCCTTTTAAGGAACTGGGTCTCGATTCTTAAAGTTCTAAGAAGCTTGCCTCCAAGCTCCATGTGCACTCTGTGAACTTTGCTGCTAAACTTGTCCATACCAGACGTGCCCTTTCTAGTACTATTTTCAACTCTCATTAGGAGCCGGTTTCAGGCCAAGCCTGCAACCCTCCTGATCCCCATTGATTTTTCCTTTCCTTTTCACGGTGGAGGAGCTTTACGGTACTCGGTACCAAAGTGGCTCCTTTTCCTTAATTAATGTGGAGAGTGGTTTTCACTGCCTGCGTAGTTTTTTCTTTTCTATTTCTTTTCTTTTTCTTTTCAATTTGTGGACTGATGGTCTGAACCTTTTTTGATCTAGGACCTAGTTTGTGTTGGACGTGCATGTGTGCTTAGGTATACAGCATTGAGATCTGAGAAGATGGAGAGCCTTTCTACTGGAGGCCCTGATTGGTAGGCAAGCTGGAGGAGGGTTTTTCACCTTTGCTGGCCAGAATATGGATGAATGCATGGGGGTGGGCGTCAGTGTTAATGTGGACATCATGACACTTTGATTTTCCGCAGAGCACTTTGCTATGGCATCAGCGCACTCATTCCAGGGGGATGCCAGCACGAGCTTCAAACTTGTAGAGATGGATGTTGTCTTTAGATATCTGGATGTGGTGTACGATGGTTTCTAGGAATTTGGCATGTTTATGTCGTTTCATGCGTTGGAGGTAGAGGATGCTAATTCTTATTTGCCATAGTGCACCAGCGGTCGGTTGGTCCTGGCAGATGCTTGATTTAGTTTTACTGGTTTTATTCAGTGCTGCTTTGTCACAATGCGTTGTGCCTTTTTCCCTTTCCAAGAATTTTTTGTAGGTGCTACAAGTCTGCTACAACAACAACCCTCACAATCTTTACATGTTTTACATACACAGCCTACTAGCAGTTGCTCGTTATGACTGATGGCTTTACTGTAAACTTAGAGGCTCTGCTGAAAGCCATTTTGGTACCGAGTACCATAAAACGCCTTTACCAGCAAACAAAAAAGGCCCAGACAGAGAGGTCCAACAGAATACCAGAAGGAGAAAAGAAGTCACAAAGAGACTGGAGTACCAGCCTCAAGCAAGCAAGAGCACCAGGGCACAGAAACTGCAGAGCTAAGCTAAAGGTCTACCAGGGATGACCACCCGTCCCGGCTACTGCCAGCCTCAAAAGCTACCTTCTTTACTCAACCTAAATGTGGTGAATGCCACTCTGATGCAGGATCTCTGGTTCTAGCATCTGTGATAAATGTGAGTGTGGAGAAGTTCAAGATGAGAAGCATGTGCTTTTCTTCTGCAAGTGTGCTGAAGTGTGCGAGCTGCGCATGAGATACAGAGACCTCTTTAGAGGAATGTTTAAGACTGCGTGTGTTTGCTCCTTCGAGCTCTGAATTTATTCCTTTCTTAATTTGTCATCACAGTATCACTGATTTTGAGATCAATGTTCCTGAATCAAGACTCATACAGACTCCTCAAGTTTGTGTCAGATTTAGTTTCAATTTTCGACACTGGTTGATTTTGTTTCACCAGCCAATTGCCATCAGCCAGAGACTCGGGCTGTAGGCCATCCTTGTAACCCTTGTAACCCTTGATGCAGGATCTCTGGCTGACGGTGCTAGCCATGTTGCTTCCTTCATACTCGGTCGCCCCCGACCACGTCGCAGAACACCCGCCCTTCCTTACTTTGTTGTATTGTACGTAGAGAAGGTTAAACAATTCAGCACGGCAGCTTAGCAACTGGGGGTACGTTTCAGGGCTTTGCTGCCTAATTGGTTGGAGGCTGTTAGGCAGCACATGTGCAGTGTAGGCATTAACTTCCCCATGCTTTTTGTTTCTGGCCGGCTTTGGTTAGAACCTCCATCTTTAGTGCAGTGTACCCTCTTTTCTCCTAACCTACCTTTTGTCTCTTTTCACCCTCTGCATCATTCGCATGTGGCGGTAATACCCACCCCCTTCCTCAGTTGTCGGTTCTATAACAGTTTTTGTGGGCGCACTGTTTAATTGCAACCATCTAAACATATCACGATCAAGCACCAACAGCTCCATGCAAATCGGTGACTAAGGCCACCATGTCTGTCGGCAAAGCCATGGGAGGTAACAGCGGGAAATGCGTGGAGGGCTCCGGAAGGGCATCGGGTTCAGGCGGAAGAAGGCCAGACACTGTGTGCGTTGCTGCTTCTAGGAAGCTCCTGCAGCCCTGCGCATGGCTGCCACCTCCTCCCTGCAGGTGTCGTGGTTACACTGTCTGGCTTGGCTTGCAATGTGTGGGTCGGTTGCCTTGATGCATTCTTTCTGATGCAATGTCACTTTAATTTCTCCCTGTGTTTACAGGTTTTGGAACTGGAATGACTACAGCCTGCACATCCACACGCACCCCCACCAAGCTGCTGTGCTCTGCCACTTCACACTTGTAAAGGCACGAGCTGTCTTCAAGTCTCTAAAATAAATATAGAAACAACCGGTGTTTGTCAAGTAGGTCCACAAGGTGGCAGAGTGGGCCGGCGCATTTTCGTCCTAGCCTTTCAACACTAGCTGCACAACTTATCTACCGCAACGTGCACAGCTTCACTCACCGCCACTAAGCTACTGCCTAAGAGTCCAGGGCCCCCTCCTGAGCTGCAACTCATCTCTGGGAGTGAAACGTGACCGCCACGTTCAGAAGCTAGCTGCGGGCCTGGAAAGGGTTGTTGTTGCCTGTGATGTGCACACATCAGCGATTGGTTTTGCTCAGAGATGGATGCTGCAACTCATCTCCGGGGTGGAACGTGGTTGCTAACCCCGAAGCAGGCTGCAGATCCTGAAGCGTTGTTGTTGTTGCCTGTGACGTGCACATCAGCGATTGGATATGCTCATATAGACAATTGCTGCAACTCATTTTACATGTGTGTACAGTGTGGTTGTGTACAGTGTGGTTGGTCCTTATCAGAAGCTGGCTGCAGGCCTGGTCACTGTCGCCTGCAATGTGCGCTCATGAGCTAAGCGTCATGCTCAAAGATGGGTGCTCAAAGATGGGTGCCCTCATGGGTGCTCAAAGATGGGTGCGCTCATGAGCTAAGCGTAATGCTCAAAGATGGGTGTTACGTGGGTATATGTACCCAGTAATATAGAGAATTGACATCCAATCGATAACCCTTTTCCCGATGTAACAATGGGTGCTATGACACCGTTTGGAGGTTGCAGCCGTGCTGTCAGTCCCAGAGGCACGTTGCGGGCCTTGGACGTATGTTGCCAGTGATGTGCACACATCAGCGATTGTTTATAAAGATACATGCTACAATACATTTCCAGGGGTGGAGTGTGGTCGCCAGTCTCAGAAGCAGGCTGCGAGCTTTGGAGCGTGTGTTGCCTGTATGTGTAACGAGGGGTTTATTTGACTCAAGTGTGTGGAGCGTGCGTTGCCTGTATGTGACAAGGGATTGATTTGACGTAAGTGTGTGGAGCGTGTATTGCCTGTATGTGTGAACGATGGGTTAATTTGACTCAAGTGTGTGGAGCGTGCATTGCCTGTATGTGGCAAGGGATTGATTTGACGTAAGTGTATTGCCTGTATGTGTGACGAAGGATCAATTTGGCCTGAAGTGTGTAGAGCATGTGTTGTCTGTATGTGTGACGAAAGATCGATTTGGCCTGAAGTGTGTAGAGCATGTGTTGTCTGTATGTGTGACGAAAGATCGATTTGGCTTAATGTGTGTGTGCAAGCTGAATTGGGGGCGGGTGCATGCTTGACTCCATCACCGTGATGGAAAAATGCGCCTGATCTGGTTGGACCAAAGGAGGCAGGTTGGACCAAAGGCAGGTTGGGCCCAAAGAGGTAGGTTGGACCAAAAGAGGCAAGTTGGACCAAAAGAGGCAGGTTGGACCAAAAGAGGCAAGTTGGACTAAAAGAGGCAGGTTGGACCAAAGGAGGTAGGTTGGACCAAAGGAGGTAGGTTGGACCAAAGAAGGCAGGTTGGATCAAAAGAGGCAGGTTGGACCAAAGGAGGAAAGGATGGCAGGCGCCTTGACGCTGTCGTAGTGCCTTCTTTCCTTGAGTGCTTGCCACGAATGGAAAAAGACGCACGAAACTTGCAGCTTCCACACAAATCAAGAGAAAGAGGTGGTAGGAGCCTCAAGGCCTTTTTGCCAACAGGAAAAAGAGTTGAGCTACATGTAGGGCCAGACCCTACGTATTACATTCACGAAGCTCCAGGCAAAGAATTGTTTTTCTGGGCAAGGAGGTGCCTCGCGGTTGCACTCGCGGTTGCACTTGAAACACAGACAAACAATTACACGTTCCTGACGTGTTAAATCAGCATCAAACGAATCACTTTTCTGGGCAGGGAGGTGCCTCGCGGTTGCACTGAAACACAGAAAAACAAAAGAACTGCTTTTCTGGGCAGGGAGGCGCCTCAAGGTTGCATTAAATACAGACAAAACAAACAATCAATTGTCCGGGCAGGGAGATGCCTCGCAATGCATTAAAACACAGAAACAGTACACGTTTCTAGGGTTGGCCAGAACCATATATATATGGTGTATATATTGCATTTTTGGCCAGGAAATCGCCAAATATACGGTCATATACGGTGTATATAACCGGTGCTGGCCGACCCTACACGTTTCCAATGTGTTAAAATCAGTATCAAGCATCATCAGCACGCACTCAGCCTCAGGCAGCATGACAAGCGATTACACATTCCGATGTGTAAAATTAGTATCAAGCATAAGCACGCACTAGGCCTCAGGCAGCTTAGAAACCAAACACTGTGAGCCCTTTGGTTGAATGTGCGCTGATCCCTTCCAGCATCTGGTCTTGATGTCATATTATTAGGGTTGGCCAGAACCATACATTTATAGGTATATACAGTTCACATACGGTATTTTTGGCAGGGGAATCACCATACATACGGTCATTTATGGTGCAGATATACAGTTCTGGCCAACCTGACATATTAATAAACAGCGCTTGGCACGCAGCCCGTCTGGTCAGGCATAAGAAGGGGGTGGGAGGTGGCTTGAAGCCTCTCCCCAAGAACAACAAGACCCATGAAACACTGTGAGCACTGTTTTGGTATGAATGACCCTTAACCAGCGTGGAAACCTTTTGTTTTAAATCTGCATCAAACAGTGCTAATGCAAACATGGCACGCACCCTGTCTGGTCACGCATAAGAAGGGGGTTGGAGGTAGCTTGAGGTCTTTCTGGGTGCATCCTCTTGAAGGCGGCAGCGTTGGCAAAGGCACGGCCTGTACGCGAAAGCAATTAAGATGAGGTACTGAATGTGATGCAATCAAGGTAAGGTGCTGAAAGTGATGCAAAGATGAATGGAAGGCAATGAGAAAGTGACCCCTGAGAAAAAAAGTCCCAAGTTTCAGATGCGGCGGCATTTACAAAGGCACAGCCAGGACGCAGAGGTGGTAAGATCTGGAGTGCTGTTGCAGGATAGTATGGAAGGCAGTAAAATTTGAGCAAACCCAGCCCTAGAAGGTGGAAGCGTTGGCAAAGGCATGGCCTAGTTTTGTAAGGACATGTGTGCGGCACTTTGAGTAAGAGTACAAGGGAACACACACGCATTCCCCCCCACACCCACACCCATACCCACACCCACACCCACACCCACATTAACACCCACAGTCACACCCACACCCACACCCAAACCCACATTCACACCCACACCCACACCCACACCCACACCCACACCCGCACCCGCACCCGCACCCGCACCCGCACCCACACCCACACCCACACCCACACAAAGTACAAAACCATGTCTATTCTATCATCGATGCAAACAGGACATGTTAGTACCTATACTATAACCTAAAGGTCTGATATTAGGTATACTTGAAGTGTGAGCGGAGGAGGTCTGCTGCTGCACACAGGAATGAGAACCGACAAAAATAGGCCACACACTATAAAGTAAGAAAGTACGATGCAGCCTTGAGCGTTGCATAGGCATGGTGGCTGAAATGCATGTGTGTGTGTGCGTGTGTGTGTGTGTGTTTGTGTGGTGCATGTATGAAGGGAGCAAGGTACGCAGGTGATATGTAGCGTTGTCCGGCAAACACACACATACACACACGTACACACACATACACACACGTACCGCAGCAAGTAACACAGAAAGCATGAGTGTGCATTGTGGTCCCTGCTGGGGTGGGAGGGGGAGCTGTTTCTGTGTTGCCGACACACTCATACTCACACAGACACTCACACTCACACATACACATACACGCACACTCACACACACACCTATACACACACACCTGTGTCAGGATCTCTGTAGGGTGCAGGCAGGCCAGTCACATGTGCACACACGCTCACATACACGCACACTCACACATACAAACGCTCTCACACTCACACTTACACCTGTGTCAGGATCTTTGTAGGGTGCAGGCAGACCAGTCACATGTGCACACACACTCACATACACACACACTCACACACACGCACACACCTACACACACACCTGGGTGCAGGCAGGCTAGTCACATGTGCATACACTCACATACACGCACACGCACACTCACACATACATACACTCTCACACTCACACCTACACACACACCTGTGTCAGGATCTCTGTAGGGTGCAGGCAGGACAGTCACTGCACACTGCTGGGGTTGCGGAGGGGGTATGACACGGAATCGACGCAGCCACATGGGGGGGTACGGCATGTTGCAGATTTCGTAGCTCACCTAAGCATCAGGCATTTGTGTGTGTAGTTTCGGGTATGTTTTGGGTATGCATACAAAGAAGCTGTCTATTTACAGGGGGGTACGGCATGTTGCAGATCTCGTAGCTCACCTAAGCATCAGGCATGTGTGAGTGTGTAGTTTCGGGTATGTTTTGGGTATGCATATAAAGAAGCTGTCTATTTACAGGGAGGTACGGCATGTTGCAGATCTCGTAGCTCACCTAAGCATCAGGCATGTGTGTGTGTGTGTGTGTGTGTGAGAGTGTGTGTGCTTAGTTTCAGGTATGTTTTGGGTATGCATACAAAGAAGCTGTATATTAACATGGGAAATAGGGCATGCAGATGCAGATCTCGTAGCTAAATGAGCATCAGAAGTGTGAGTGTGTATTGGGTACGCATATAAATCAACATACAAGCTGTCTTTCCGCATGGGGGGTAGGGCATGCAGATGCAGATCTCGTAGCTCAACTGAGCATCAGGCATGTGAGTGTGTGTATTTAGTTTTGGGTATGCATACAAAGAAGCACATCATCTCTGTCTATTTACATGGGGAGTAGGGCATGCAGATGCAGATCTCGTAGCTCTTAACTGAGCATCAGGCGTCTCTCAGGAGTGTGTGTGTTTAGTTTAGGGTACGCATATAAAATAACATACAAGCTCTGTCTTTTTGCATGGGGGGCAGAGCATGCAGATGCAGATCTCGCGGCTCTCCTGCTATTGGCACACGTGCGCATCTTTTTAGTTTTGAGTCCGCATTCGAAAAAATGCACAGACACGGTGAAGGCGAATAGGAAATAGAGATGTTTTTGTCGTGCATGCTGCTGATCAAAACGTTGTTAATGTCGTAGATGCTGCTGACTAAAAAGATGCTGCTGTTTTAAAAGATGCGCACAATGTTTGGGCTGATGTAAGCGATGAGGGCTTCCTGTGTATGCGCAGCATGTGCAAGCATTTACCTAGCGCACACTCGTGTGTGTATGTGCGTGTGTGTTCGTGTGTGTGTTCGTGTGTGTGCGTGTGTGTGTTCGTGTGCGTGTGTGCTTGCGTGTGTGTGTATGTGTGTGTAAGTTTGTGTGTGTGTTACTGTAATCATTAATGGGTGCACCAGTGCAAAGGAATGAAAGGGTACAGTCTTATAAGGTAGGGTGTGTTGTCTGCATGCACAAAGCGTCCAAAAGGTGAAGGAGATGCAGCGGCAGGAATATGCTGCCAAAGCAGCGGTGGTGGTCACTAGCTGCTCCTGCAGAAAAGAAACAGAAAAGAAAACTACGCAGGCAGTGAAAGCCACTCCCCACATTAATTAAGGAAAAGGAGCCACTTTGGTACCGAGTACCGTATAGCTTCTCCACCGCGAAAAGGAAAAGGAAAATCAATGGGGATCAGGAAGGTTGCGGGCTTGGCTTGAAATCGGCTCCTGACGAGAGTTGATAACAGTACTGGAAAGGGCACGTCTAGTAGTAGTCTAGTGCTCCTGCACACTACCCATTGATACGCAGGTCTTCCTTCAGGGAGCTGCTGCTCGCACGGTGCCTGTCATTTCTGAGAAATCATTCTGACAAAGCATTCTGACAAAGCAGTGATGCGCTTCACATAGGTTTGCTGCTTCGGGGCAACTCACTCACACAGGCCGTCAGTGAGATGTAATTGCCCGCTCACGCACAGACCGAATTCTGACAAAGCAGTGACGCGCTTCACATAGGTTTGCTGCTTCGGGGCAACTCACTCACACAAGCCGTCAGTGAGATGCAATTGCCTGCTCACGCACAGACCGAATTCTGACAAAGCAGTGACGCGCCTCACATTGGTTTGCTGCTTTGGGGCAACTCACTCACGCAGGTCGTCAGTGAGATGCAATTGCCCGCTCACGCACAGAGCATCTGACACTTTTGTAAAGCAATCATCTCGCCAACGCAGTGATGGCATTCACGCATGCGTTTGGGCAAGTACCTCGCTGTGTGCAAGAAGTCACTCGACACTTGAACCAGGAACAATCAATTGAACACAGGCCGTCAGTGAGATGTAATTGCCCGCTCACACACAGAGCATCTGACACTTTTGTAAAGCAGTCATCTCGCCAACGCAGTGAAGGCATTCACGCATGTGTTTGGGCAAGTACCTCGCTGTGTGCAAGAAGTCACTCGACACTTGAACCAGGAACAACAATTGAACACAGGCCGTCAGTGAGATGTAATTGCCCGCTCACACACAGAGCATCTGACACTTTTGTAAAGCAATCATCTCGCCAACGCAGTGATGGCATTCACGCATGCGTTTGGGCAAGTACCTCGCTGTGTGCAAGAAGTCACTCGACACTTGAACCAGGAACAACAATTGAACACAGGCCGTCAGTGAGATGTAATTGCACGCTCACACACAGAGCATCTGACACTTTTGTAAAGCAGTCATCTCGCCAACGCAGTGATGGCATTCACACATGTGCCTGGGCAATGCATGAACACAGGTTGCCAGAGAGGTGCTGTCCTCACGCCCGCAGCATTGTAATCAAGCATGGATTTGTGGGAGGGCGTGAGCGTACTCCGCCCCTCGGACCTGTCTGAATGCAGGTATTATGCAGCTACTTTTCATCGCTCGTACACTGTCAGGGTTAGCCAGAACCGTATTTTATACACACACCGTATACAGCTGTATGTATGTATGGTGATTTCCCTGCCAAAAACAGCGTGTGTACACCATATATTGTATGAGTGCATGGTACTGGCCAACGAAATAGATTGTGTACATTATGAAAGACTGGATGAATGCAACACTGCGCTCCCATGAGAGCATGGCCACGTTGCCGGATGCCATGCAACACTGTGAGTGTGTTGTGTGTGTAAATGTTGTGTGTGTTGCGTGTGTTGTGTGTGTGCGCGTTGTGTGTGCGCTGTACGTGTGTCGTGTGTGTGTGTCTGTGTGTGTGCTCATTTTGACCCATGTCATGCTCTGAGAGGGCTTTAACCGATTATGCAGCGAGAGCATACGGGAGGGCATCAAAGAACACCAATTAAAAAAACATGCAACGCATCGTGTCCTTGTATGGGCTGCTGCTCTGAGGGCGGTCGCCCCTCATGCAGTAAACACACAAGCAGCTTTAGGACTGCACCATTCAGGGAACAATCAACGCACGGTGCCCATGTAAGGACCGCTGTCAAGGACCGCTGTCTGTAAGCAGCTTAAAAACTGCACCACTCAGGAAAATAATCAACATATTGTGCCCATGTAAGGACTAATGTCACGCAAGCAGCTGTAAAGCTGCACCATTTGGAAAGGATCAGCAGCTTTAAAGCTGCACCATTCAGGAAAGGATCAGCAGCTTTAAAGCTGCACCGTTTGGAAAGGATCAGCAGCTTTAAAGCTGCATTATTTGGAACGGATCAACGCAACATGCCCATATTTATTTGATCTGAGGCCTTAGCTGCTTTTCGAGTACAGCGTTTGTGCTCAAAAGAAAGATCAATCAGAATTTGCGCACCATGCTCTCATATCTTCTGCCGTCATGCTCCAGAGCCTTTGCCACTTTTGCAGTACGTACAGCGTTTGTGCTCAAAAGAAAGACCGATCAGAAATTGCGCACCATGCTCTCATATCTTCTGCCATCATGCTCCAGAGCCTTTGCCACTTTTGCAGTACGTACAGCGTTTGTGCTCAAAAGAAAGATCGGTCAGAATTTGCGCACCATGCTCTCATATCTTTTGCCATCATGCTCCAGAGCCTTTGCCACTTTTGCAGTACGTACAGCGTTTGTGCTCAAAAGAAAGACCGATCAGAAATTGCGCACCGTGCTCTCATATCTCCTGCCATCATGCTCTGAGGCCTTTGCTGCTTTTGCGGTACATACAGCATTTGTGCTGAAAAGAAAAGCGGATCAGAAATTGCGCACCGTGCTCTCATATCTTCTGCCATCATGCTCCAGAGCCTTTGCCACTTTTGTAGTACGTACAGCAATTGTGCTGAAAAGAAAGGCGGATCAGAAATTGCGCACCGTGCTCTCATATCTTCTGCCATCATGCTCCAGAGCCTTTGCCGCTTTTGCGGCAGCAGCAGCAGTGGCGGCAGCAGCGTCTGCCTCAGCTTGTGCTGCAGCTGCAGCTGCTTCCTCCTTTACTTTGGTGTCAGCTGTGTGTGTGTGTGCACGTATGTGTGTATTCGTGTGTGTGTGTGTGTGTGTGTGTGTGTGTGTGTGTGTGTGTGTGTGTGTGTGTGTGTGTGTAAATCTAGGTTGTGACTGTGTATGTGATGAATTGCAACGGCAGCTTCAGCTCCAGCTTGTGCTGTAACTGCCTCCTGTGTTCCTTTGGTATCTGCTGGTGCTGGTGTGAGTGCAACGTTTAGGACATACTGAATGCTTATTTCTAGGGTTGGCCAGAACCATATGTACACACCGCATATGACCGTATGTATGGTGATTTCCCTGCCTAAAATATCGTATATACACCGTTTATACCTATAAATGTATGGTTCTGGTTAACCCTACTTATTTGAAAAAAGTTATTTGCTATGTAAAGGGTGCACTATGTAAAGGGTGCACGAGGAAAGGCTTCGTGCTAAACATTTCAAAGCAGCTGCTTCCTCCCATCCAATCCCTCCCATCCCATCCAATCCCTCCCATCCCTCCCATCCAATCCAAGATCCAAAGGAACCTGCTGAATGAGAAGACATCATGTGAATGGTGGTGGTGTTGCTTGAACCTTGTAAGCGTCGTGCCGGACGTTTTGAGGTGAATCCCTGACTCTCTGTGCTTTGCGAATTAATTCTGTATATGCGACACTGAAACCAGGTGTGAGAATTAAGCAGCACTTTCGCGTCAGCAGCTCCTCAACAGCGTTTTCCTCATATGCAGCTACAATCCTTGCCAACCCATACTCATCCATTCCCATTCTCACTTACACACCCACATCCATACTCACACCCACACCCACACCCACACCCACACCCATACCCACTCACATGCACACATACCTCCCATGGTGTACCCACCTTCAGACCCCTTGTCATCAACATCCATTCCCTCAGGACCCCTTGGAGCCGCACTTCCCTCTTCTCCTCCTCCTTCCCCTTCCCCCTCGCCTGTCAAAGCCGTTCCTGCGCCTCCTCCTGATGGTGTATGTGTGTGTATATGTGCGCGCGTGCGTGCGTGTGTGTCTCATTACTCAAGTGTGCAGGCGCGTGCACGCGTGTGTGTGTGCCTGTGTGCGCGGGTACGTATGTGCATGTGCGTACAAGTGCACCTACACACCTGCTGCAGCTACTGCTGCAGCCCTACCTGCTGGCAGTGTTGCGCACTGGGGCGCTGCTGGCTCTTATGTGCATGTGCGCACAAGTGCACCTACACACCTGCTGTTGCTACTGCTGCAGCCCTACCTGATGGCAGTGTTCCGGACTGAGGCTGATGTTGTAGCTGGTTCTGCTGCAGTGGCTCGGTCTGCTGTTGTGGCTCAGTTTGCTGCTGAGGCTGGTTCTGTTGTTGTTGTGGATGATCCACCTCACCCAGGGGGGGTGGCTGGTGCTCCTTTAATCTGCGCCTGGACACAAACTTCACGATGGGCCCAGTGTAGTGCTGCTTCACCACAGCTGCCTTGCGCTTCGTGGCCTCCTGTGTGTGAGTGTGTATGTATGTGTATGTGTGTGTTTGTGTGTGTGTTTTGTGGGTGTGGGTGTGAGTGTGAGTGTGAGTGTGGGTGCGGGTGAGGGTGAGGGTGTGGGTGTGGATGTGGGTGTGGGTGTGGGTGTGGGTGTG